>Ga0207701_10000120_pt1 | contig 70870 bp, 62 predicted proteins | sample KBSSwiSSwithPhiX_FD_184294 | JGI IMG/M metagenome (GOLD analysis project Ga0207701, IMG submission 184294) | Switchgrass rhizosphere bulk soil microbial communities from Kellogg Biological Station, Michigan, USA, with PhiX - S5 (SPAdes) (version 2) | ecosystem: Environmental > Terrestrial >... | reverse complement strand
GTCGTCGCTCGGCGAGCACGTGCTGAGCTACACGCTTCGCGAGCCGATTGGCGTGGTGGGCGGCATCGTTCCCTGGAACGCGCCGGTCGTGCTCGGCACATTGAAGATCGCGATGGCCATTGCGGCGGGCAACACGCTGGTGCTGAAAGCCGCGGAGGATGCTCCGCTTGGTCTGCTTCGCGTCGCGCAGATCTGCAACGACCATCTGCCACCTGGTGTCCTGAACCTGATCACCGGGTACGGCGAGGAGGCCGGTGCCGCGCTCGCGCGTCATCCCCTCGTCCGGAAGCTGTCCTTTACGGGATCGACTGAAGTCGGCAAGTTGATCATGCACGCAGCTGCCGACCGTATCGTTCCGGTGTCACTGGAGTTGGGCGGGAAGAGTCCCGCAGTTGTTTTCCCAGACGCCGACCAACAGCGGACCGTCGACGGCGTCATCACCGGAATGCGCGTGACGCGGCAAGGTCAGTCGTGCACCGCGGGATCGCGGCTCTTGCTGCATCGTTCCATCTTCGACTCGTTCCTCTCGAAGCTGACGGCGACGCTGCAGACGTTCAAGATCGGCGATCCGACGGATGAAGCCACCGATATGGGAGCGATCATCAACCGCAAGCAATTCGATCGCGTGTGCGGCTACATTGCCGACGGGATCCAGCAGAAGGGTGCCAGGCTGGCGCTCGGCGGGTTGCCGCCGAAAGATGGGCCGTTGGCGAGCGGGTATTTCGTCCAGCCAACCGTGTTCTCCGACGTCAGCAACGACTGGCGCATTGCGCGCGAGGAGATCTTCGGCCCGGTGATGGTGGCCATCCCGTGGGAGGACGAGCGCGACGCGATCCGCATGGCGAACGACAGCCATTACGGTCTGGCGGCGTACGTGTGGACGCGCGACGTCAGCAAGGCGATCAACACGGCGCACGCCATCGAGTCCGGCTGGGTTCAGATCAATCAGGGACTCGGACAGTTTCCAGGTCAGTCGTACGGCGGCTACAAGCAGAGCGGCATGGGCCGGGAATACTCGCTCGAAGGAATGCTCGACAGTTATACGCAACGGAAGAGCGTCACGATCAATCTGCAGTGGTGATCACCTGAGCCTAAAAGACGGCACAAGTACTGCGACGACAAGTCGACCGGAGGAACAATCATGGTGCGTGGACTTGTTTTCGCCGGCTTGCTGGCTCTTGCGCCCAGCATCGCAGTGGCCCAGCAGCCCTGCACGACCGATGCGCGTCAGGTCGTCAATGAGCTGTACCGTCACATGCTGGAGCGCTCGCCCGACGCAGGCAGCCAGGGATGGGTGGAGCGGTTGAACAACGGCACCACCGTCCGCGACATCGTACGGCAGATTGCGCAGTCTCCCGAGCATATGTCGCGGTTCTTCAACGCGGGTGAGGGCGCAGCCGCCAACCGCAACTCTGTTGGAACGATGTATCGTCACATCCTGGCCCGTCAGCCGGATCCGGGCGGGTTGGACTCGATGACCAACTTGGCGAATCAGCGTGGGATGCCCGCGGTGGTCGACCAAATCGTGAATTCGCAGGAATACACGCGGACCTATGGCGACTGGGGCGTTCCGGGTTCGGGCGGCCTGGTGTTCTGCGGATCGGGCAACAACAACACCGCACAGAACACGTCAAGCGTTGATCGATCGCAGATGCGATTCCGCGATCTGGACCGGAACCGTAACGGCCAAATCGAGCGCAGCGAATGGCGCGGCAGCCCTCGTTCGTTCCAGATCCACGACTGGAACAACGACGGCGTGCTGTCGGGCGATGAGGTGCGCACAGGAGCAGCGCCGCCAGCCGACTCGATCGAGGCGGAAGACTACAACATGTCTCCCACTGATCGATTTGCCTATCTCGACGTGAACAACAACGGGTATATCGATCGAAACGAGTGGGACGGCAGCCTCGACACGTTCTATCAGCTCGACCGAAACAGCGATAACCGCATCGCCAGGGGCGAATTGAACGCAGGTCGCCGGGCGACGTTTGCAACGCTCGACATCAACGGCGACAACCGCATCACGCTCGGCGAATGGCAGTGGTCACATCGAAGCTTCGACGAGATGGACAGCAACCGCGACGGTGTGATTATGCGTAACGAGTTCCGCGCGGGCGCGGTGCCGACGACAGGTCGGTAACTTTCTCGGTTCGTGGTTGGTAGTTGGTGGTAGTGGTTGGCGAAACCGCTACCACCAACGAGCTCCAGAACCCACAGACCTCAAACCACCAAGCACCAACCTATTTCGTGGCGCCAGCCGCCTGCGTCGTCACCGGCTGACCCTTGGGAATGATGAACGTGGCGATCGCCTTTGCCGGGACGTTCTCTTTGTTAATCCCCTCGTGCACCGCTTTCGCATCCACGAAGAACGACTGTCCTGCCTTGTACGTCATCGTCGGCTTGCCTTCGTAATCGAGCGTAATCGCGCCATCGGTCACGTGGATCACCGCCGTGCCGGGATGGAAGTGCCGGCCTTCACGGCCGCCGGCAGGGATCTCGACTGCCACCAGAACGGCTTCAAAGCCCGGAGCTGACGTGTCGTGCTGCAGCAGTACGGTTCGCTTCACCGCTGGCGTCTGCTGCGCGTCGGTGACCTGCGTGAATACGAATGCGAGTGCCGCGATGGCGGCGAGAACACAGATGCGACGGATGCTCATTTGGCGCTCTCCTGATTGGCGGTAATGTTATGCCATGAGAAAAGCTCTCGTCATTGTTGCCGCGTTGTTGATGGTCCCGCGCGCCAGCGTCGCACCAGAGGCGCAGGCCAACGGCAGCCTTCGGCTCTACATCGCGCGTCACGGTGAGACCGACTGGAACGTATTGCATCGGCTGCAGGGGTGGACCGATCGTCCTCTCAACGAGACCGGACGCAGGCAGGCTGGGGAGCTCGCGGGAACGCTGACAGGGATCCGTCTCGACGCCATTTACTCCAGCACGCTGTCGCGAAGCCGCGATACCGCGACAACCGTCGCCGCCAAAACCATGACCGTGAAGAGCCTTGACGGGCTGCGCGAACGCAACTACGGCCACTTCCAGGGCGGTTCCGACACGGCACCCGAGTATCTGCGCCGCTCGAACGACTGGACGGATCGCCTGGACGATGGGGAATCGTTGAATCAGCTCCTGGCGCGGGCACGCGAGAGCCTGGCGCAGATTCGAGCCGAGCATCCAACCGGCAACGTGCTGATCGTCGCGCACCGGATTACAAACCAGATGCTACTGCGCGCGCTCCTCGACCTCACCCCGGAACAGACGGTGAAAATCGTGCAGGACAACGACGAGGTGTATCTCGTGGAAATCGATTCAGGCGCGAAGCCTCGATTGTGGAAGTTGATTCGGCAGAAAAATCTCGGCGACCTGTAGATCGGGTCCTTTTGGACGCGGCAGATTCGCGCGCCGCCGGGCCTATAATCGCCCCGTCAGGAGGCCCCCCATGCGCTCGATATCTCGACACGTCGTGGTCCTCGGCGCCGCGCTGATCTCCGCATTCACGTTCCACGAAATTCGCACATACGGTCAGGCATCGAACGATTTCCCGAATCCTTACAAAATAGAAAACTTCGGACAGCTCCCCGGTGGCCGGAAGATCGGCCAGATCTACGGCATCGACATCGATCGTGACGGCAAGTCGGTCTGGGTGTTCGAACGATGCGGTGCGGCGACGTGCGACGGCTCGAACCTCTCTCCGCTGTTGAAGTTCGATTCCGCCGGCCGACTCGTCGCCAGCTTCGGCGCTGGCATGTTCGTATATCCGCATGGCCTCTTCGTCGACGCCGACGACAACGTCTGGGTGACCGACGGGCAGGCGAAGAACGGCAAGGGGCAGCAGGTTTTCAAGATCAGTCCGACCGGGCGTGTGCTGATGACGCTCGGGCAGGCGGGCGTCGCCGGCGAAGGTCCCGATGTCTTCAACCGGCCGTCCGATGTCCTCGTTGCGCCGAACGGGAACATCTTCGTGGCCGACGGCCACGGCGGCGACAGCAATGCGCGCATCGTCAAGTTCGACAAGGAAGGAAAGTTCCTCAAGACGTGGGGCAAGAAGGGGTCCGGAGCTGGCGAGTTCGACACGCCGCACGGTCTCGTCCTCGATCCGCAGGGACGACTCCTTGTTGCCGATCGCGGCAACAGCCGCATCCAGGTCTTCGATCAGGAAGGCAGGTTCATCACCGAGTGGAAACAGTGGGGACGTCCGAGCGGCATTGCGCTCGATCGCAGCGGGCTCCTCTACGCGGCCGATTCGGAGTCCGGCACGGCAAATGTGAATCCCACCGTGAAGCGTGGAGTGCGTATCGGCGGATTACGCGACGGGAAGCTCCGGTTCTTCGTTGCCGATCCCGAGGGGACGGACCTGCCTGGCGGCGGCGGAAGGGAAGGGATCGCAGTCGATCGCGATGGGACCGTGTATCTCGCCAAGACGGGCGCCGGTGGGTTATATCGGTATACAAAGGGGAACGGCACGAACACGACGCGGTAAAAACGAGGGCTCTGCCACCTCGACGGGACGGCGACCGGCATTCGAATTTTGCATGCGATGAGTTAGCAGGACCGCACCGGGAGGTGCAGCATGGCAAAAGTGCTCAAATGCGGCGACGTATTCTCCGGTTGCGACACTGTGATCTACGGGAAAGATGAAGACGAGGTCCTTGCGAAGGAAGAGGAACACGCCCGCGCAGATCACAACATGACCATGATCCCGATGGACACCATCAAGGAGATGGCCAATCACATCCGCGACGGTGCCGCACCGCGCCGCCGCTGGTTCGGCTTCCGTTAGGGCGCGTAGGGCGGGTGCGGCTCGCTACCCCACCCGCCTCACGCGTTCAGCGAAGGCCGAGGCGCCTTTTGTAGTCGGGCCACTCACGTTTCAACTGCAGGAACGCCTCGATATCGTCGCATCGAAGAAAGGGGTTGGTGGCCTTCTCGAGCGCGATCGTCGAGCTTGGCCTCGCTCCGTAATCGTGGCCCGGCCAGATCGTCGTGTCGTCCGGAAACGCGGCGAGCACGCGCTGCAGGCTTAGCCACTCGGTCCGCGCCTCCTCGTCGCTTCGCGTCCCGCCAACCTTGCCGACGAAAATCAAGTCGCCCGTCATCAGAATCCGATGGACGACCTCGAACACCACAATGTGATCCGCTGCATGACCCGGCACGTGCATGAACTGCAGACGGAGCGACCCGAGCGTCAATTCGTCGCCGTCTGAAATCGCCAGACCGGGACATGCCGGACACGCGGGATGCGCTGCCAGCGCAGCGGAGGTCAGCGATGCGGCGGTCGCATTGCCGTTGACGTGATCGTCGTGACCGTGCGTATTGATGATGTGAGTGACCGTCAACTGCTGCGCGTCGGCGCGTCCCACGAAGACCTCTGGTGAATACGACGGATCGATCAGCACGGCCTGACGAGCATCGCGATCGCCAAGCAGGTATCCGAAGTTCCGGTCACCGCCGGCGCGAATCTGTTCGAAGACGAGCTCCATCGGGTGGATGATAATGGATGCCATGACCCCATCGGTGCCGGAGAAGTCGCCTCCGGTTTCATTGCTTCCTGTCTTTCTCATCGTTCTCGTGGACGTGTTCGGGATGACGCTCGTGATCCCTCTGCTGGCGATCTACGCGGAAACCTTTCATGCGACACCGCTGCAGGCGACGATGCTTGTCTCGGTGTTTGCCGCGTGCCAGCTGATATCCGGTCCGGTGATTGGGCACATGTCGGACCGCGTGGGCCGCAAGCCGATGCTGTTGATCAGCCAGATCGGCACCTTCATCGGCTTCATCGTGATGGCGCGCGCAGCGGCGCTCTGGATGTTGTACGTGGCGCGCGTCCTCGACGGCTCGACGGCAGGCAACCTCTCTCTCGCTCAGGCGTACATTTCCGACCACACCGAGCCGAGCCAGCGTGCGAAGTCGTTTGGGCTGATCGGGATCGCGTTCGGCGTTGGTTTCTTCATCGGGCCGTCGCTCACCGGGTACCTGTCGGCGAAATACAGCATCACCACACCGATCTACCTGGCGGCGGTCATGTCGGCGACCAGCATTCTGTGCACGGCGACGCTGCTCAAGGGCGGACCGCAATCACACCACGCCTTCGCCGATCGCGAAGCAGCGTTCCACTGGAGGACCTACGCGAAGTATTTCGCCCGCCCCGGTCTTCGCGAGCGGCTTCTGCAGTTCCTCTTTTTCATCACCTCGTTCTCGCTGTTCATCTCCGGGTTCGCGCTCTTCGCCGAGCGCCGGTTCACGTATGAGGGCCGCCCGTTCGGACCTCGCGAGATCGGGTACATCTTTGGCTACGTCGGCCTACTGGGCATCATCCTGCAGGGCGGGCTCATCGGCCGGCTCGTGAAGCGTTTTGGAGAGTTGCCGTTGGTGGCGGCGGGATTCATCGCACTCGTCATCGGATACTTCGGCCTCGGCATCGCCTCGTCTTTTGCGGTGCTGATGCTGACCGGCACGCTTGCGGCCTTCGGCAACGGCGTCATTCGTCCGGCGCTGACAAGCCTCATCACACAACAGGCGGGACGACAGGAGCAAGGCGTCGTGCTGGGCATCACGCAGTCGCTGATGTCGATGGCGTCCATCGTGGCGCCAATCGTAGGCGGACTGCTGATCGAGAAGCACATGCTGAGGGAGTGGGCGTGGGCGGCCGCCGGGTTAGCGGCCGTCGGTGTCGCGCTCTCGCGCGAAGGGCTGCCGTTTTACGCGACCGCTTCGGCCGATTCGATCGGCGCTCCCTGATAGGAAATGTCGACGGGCGCGGCCAGACGCAGCGTGTTCATCACTTGACACGCCCGGCTGGCAAGCGTGATCAGTTTTCGAGCGAGATCGGCATCGCCGCAGTCCGCCGTCACGTCCACCCTAAACCCCGTAAACCTTTCGGGCGTTCCGTCGAGGGTGCCCGTTACCGCCACCTTGACGTTCGTGATGGCAGCCTCGCGCGCCCGGATCGCCGCAAGAAGATGGCTGGTAAAGCAGCCGCCGAGCGCGACCAGCTGATACTCACCGCCGGCTGGCCCCAGGTCGAACCCACCTTTTGCGATCCCGCGATCGACGAGCGCCGTGTGCGAGCGGATGACCGCTCGTGAGGTCGTGTGGTTGACGTGCTCGATGGTGACTTTGAACGTTGTGCTCATTCGCGAGAGTCTAGCCCGTGAAATCCCAAACCCCAAATCCCAATTACTCTCAACTTGGGATTTGGGATTTGGGATTTACACAGGCTGTCCGCGGATCACACGGATGAGCAGGAAAACGATTGCCACAACCAGGAGGATGTGCAGCCATCCGCCGAGCATGGTCGACGTAATCATCCCCAGGAACCACAGCACAATGAGCAGGATGACGAGAAACATCAGCATCGGTGTCCTCCAGGCGGACCTAAAGGTCCGCCTCTACGGGTCGCCTCTACGGGTCCGCCTAGCAGAACCTATGCCGCGACGACGCGGTTGCGAAGGATGCCGATCCCCTCGACCTCGGTTTCCATCACATCCCCCACCTGCAGCCACTCCTGCGGCGTCCGGCCCATACCGACGCCTTCGGGCGTGCCTGTGGAAATGATGTCGCCTGGCTCCAGTGTGCAGCCGCGGGAGAGCACATCAATCGTCTGATCGATTGGGAAGATCATGTCCGACGTGTTGCCGTTCTGCTTTTCGACGCCGTTCACCCGGAGCTTCACCGCCTTGCGATGCGGGTCGCCGAATTCGTCGGGGGTGACGACCACCGGTCCCATGGGACAGAACGTGTCGAGACTCTTTCCTTTGAAGAACTGCATGTGGGCGTTCTGCAGGTCACGCGCGGTCACGTCGTTGACGGTGGTGTAGCCGAACACGTGCGACATCGCGCGATCGCGCGGAATATTCTTCCCTCCGATGCCGATGATGACCGCCAGCTCCGCCTCCCAGTCCACCTGTTGGGTGATGTTGCGATCCCACTCGATGTCGTCGTACGGGCCGATGACCGTCGTCGGCGTCTTGGTGAAGAAGATGGGGTGCGCTGGCAGTTTGAACTCCTGCCCGCGCGCGCCCGTGGCCTCGCGCACGTGTTCGGCGTAGTTGCGTCCGAGGCAGAACACATTCTTGCGAGGCCGCGGAATCGGCGCGTGCCAGTGGACGTCATCCGGATTTCGCTGCGCCAGACGTTTGAGCGTTGCGCCACCCGTGACCGGTTTCGTGACGCTCCGCCACGCGTCCGGCCCCGCTTCAATCAGGGCGAGCAGGCTCGGGAACTCCGGGACTTCGAGAATGCGATCGCCGTCGAGGACTCCGAGCCGATGAGTGCTGTCGTTACGGAGAGAAAAGGTCAGATACCGCACGCGGCTGAGTATACTCGGCGGTCTATGCGTCTATGCCGTTTCGGCGAAAACCGCCTCGGGCTTGTTGAAACAGATGGTGTGCGCGACGTGACCGCAGCACTCGACGTCATTCCAGCGCATCGATATCCATTTCCACCCGGCGACCTGCTGATCGCGAACCTGCCGAAGCTGACTGCCCGCGTCCGGGAGCTCGCGAAGACCGCGGCACCGGTCGCCCTGGACTCGCAGCCGGTTCTCAGTCCGGTCGCGAACCCAAGCAAAATCATCGGCGCGCCGATGAACTATCGCACAGGGCAGGACGAGGCGGCGGTCGCCGCCGCCTTGTCGATCGGTCTGTTCCTCAAGGCAAACGGATCGCTTGCCGGACCCAGCGAGGGCATCGCGCTGCGAATGACGGAGCGCCAGATCGATTACGAGGTGGAGCTCGGTGTCGTCATCGGCAAGCAGGCGTTCAATGTGAAACGGGAAGACGCGCTGAAGTACGTCGCCGGCTACGCGGTCGCGCTCGACATCACGCCGCACGGAAAGGAAGAGCGCAGTCTCAGGAAGTCCTGCGAGACCTATACGGTGCTTGGCCCCTGGCTGGTGACTGCGGACGAAGTTCCCGAACCGGGAAACCTGAATCTGCAGCTCGATGTCAACGGCGAACGCCGGCAGGAGGGAAACACCCGACAGATGATCCGTGACGTCCCCGGCCTGATCGAGTACGCATCGTCGTTCTACACGCTGTATCCCGGCGACATTTTCCTCAGCGGCACCCCCGCGGGTGTTGGCCCGATGAAGCCAGGCGACCAATTAGAGGCGACGATCGAGAAGGTCGGGACCATGCGGGTCAACGTTCGAGCAGCGTAGACACCTGCGTGTCGACATGCTCGCTGCGAGCACGACGCCGGCTGTCGATTCCGTGCGCGCTGGTCAGGCCTGCGGGAGTGCCAGCTTGTACGCCACGTAATACTTGTAGATATTGCGGACATAGGTCACCGTGACCTGTCCGATCTCTTTCCCCACGATCAGCTCGACGTTGTCGAACCAGACGTTCGGATCCAATCCCTGTGTTTCCGCTTGCCGCCGAAGCCCTGCGATTCGGTTTGGTCCAGCGTTGTAGCTCGCGAGGACAAACAACGAGCGGTTCAGCGCATCGAGCCGAGGATCATTGAAGTAAGTGTCGGCGATGTGGCGCAGCATTTTCGCCGCCGCGTGAATATTGCCATTCTCGTTGTAGACATCCGGGATGTCGATGGGGCTCGCGGCTGCATCCCTCGGCATCACCTGCATGATGCCGACCGCACCACCAGGGCCTCGGGCCGCCTGGTTCAACTGCGATTCCTGGTACCCTTGCGCAGCGAGCAGCAGATGCGCCAAGTCGTACTGAGCACCGTACTTCTTGAAAAGCGCGAGCAGGGCTTTGAACTTGTCCAGCTCGCTCTTCGACGTGGACGCCGTGATCCAATGAGTGTCTTGTAGATACCGTCGAAGCAGCGTATTTCCGAATGACGTCCCCGCCGTATGCCCTTCGACGAACTCGTCAACGAGCTGCCTCAGTTGTGGATTGTTCTTTCGCATCACCCACGCGGCCTGTGCCCCACTCGCCAGCACAAGCCGAGGATGGGGCATGACATTCGGCAGCACCTGGGCCCACAGGTCGGCCCGCATTCTCGTGGTGACGGTTGCGGGGATCATCCCTGCATTCACCATCTGAACCAGATCGTCGTTTGTCAGGATCCTGTCAGCGCTCTCAATCAGGATCGGTCGCTTGCCGGATGCGCGCAGGGAGTCGTTCACTTTCTGTAGTCTCTCGTCGTACACCGTAAGGGGATTGACGTACACCTTCTTTCCGCCGAGCGCCTCGAAGGAGGAGATTGCGTCCTGGCGTCCTGTGACGATGATCTCGGTGATGTCGGCTCTAATGGGTTTCGAGAACGTGACGCGGCGGGCACGTTCGGGCGTGATCACTACTTCGTAGGCAATGAGGTCTCCCGTCCCCTCGAGGAGAGCTGCCTCCAGCTGATCGACGCTCACCGGTAGAAACGTGACTTCTATCTTGAACGCTCCCGTTTTGAGTTTCTGATTGACGAATGTCTGGAACGCGTTGAGCGCCTCGTACATCACGCCTCGCGGCAGACCTCCTTCGTAGAAAAAACCGATTGGATTGATGACCACCAGCGCACGTATCGTGCGCCGCTTCACCATGTCATCCAGATCGCCGATGTGCCTCTCGAAGTTCACGGGTAGCTTCACATCGGCAGACGCCGGTGGAGTCTCTTGCTTGACGAGTTGGCCGTCCGAGGGGCCCGCGAGCGGCAACAGACGTGTTGTTCGGGTTGCCAGGTGGTGAGGCGGGGATGCCTCCTTGCCTGCTGGAAGGAGGAAAAAGATGAGAGAACTCAATAACAGCGTCTTCATCGACGGTTTCTACGCCTTCCGCGGCAGGGTGGTGCTCACGAAAGAATCGTATTGAGTGGGCTCAGTCGCCTGACCGTTGGCGGTTCACAGGCTTCCAGCCATCGCCTGGGTTGTATTCCGTTATCGCGATTGCAGAGGCCACCGTCTTAGGACCCAAGTCTTTTTCGTAGACGACGCCGTCAGTGCCGATCAGGAAAGTCATGATTCCAGAATTCTGGTATTCAGCGGGGTAGGCGAGGATTGCGAACCCGCCTGTCATCTTTCCGTCCACGATGTAGTCCTTGGCACCGCCTTTCGCCGTGTTCCCCTGTTTCGTGAGAATCCGGAAGTAATACCCGTTGAAGGGTTGCGGCGTGCCGCCGGCGTTCGTGTAACCCGCGTCTTTCGCGAAGTCACCCAGTTGACCAAGCGGGCTTTTGGTCCGGCCAGCTGAATCAGACCAGTACAAGCCGTTCTGCTTACCTTCATCGCTGGCGAACTTCTGCGCGTATTGCTTGACTTCGCCGCCCGCGTGCGCCTTGGTGAAGTACTCCTGCTGCGCGTTGGCAAGGGCGGCGGTGGCCGCAATAGCAACCAGTTCGTCTCGTCCGATGCGGCGCGCAAGAATCTCGTCGGCGCCGCCCGCGGTATCGAAATACCACCGGCCTGACGACGTCTTCAGCAGCGGAACCGGGAAGGGATAATTCTCTCCTCCCACGTAGAGCATTTCACCGCCGCCGTTGATCTTGCCCCAGCGATTCATCGTCGTGTATGCGGCGGCGAACTGCGTGAGGGCGTTTCTGTCCTTGACCGGATCGCCCGAAAACAGGACGTCCGTCATCTCTGGACCGAACATCGCCGTCAGCGCCTCCTGGTCTCCCGACTTGGCGGCGTCGTGGAGTGCGGCCCCGGCTTCTGCGGGGGACGCGAAGGTCTTCTGCGTCTCTTTACCCGTGGTCGCCACCGCCTCCTTACTCGTACCCGCCGCCGTGTTGTCTGGCTTTCTCCGGCACGAAGGCAGCGAGACAATCAAGACGATCAGCGCCGAACACACGGCCACGCGAACAACAACGGGAACCTTGTTCAACCCGGGTAAGTGCGACATGTTCGTTCCTCCTACCGCCGCTGTCGTCTGACGTCGGACTGTCGCCGACACTAGCGCCGCCCGCCCCCGCCGTGGAATCCGCCGAACCCGCCCCCGCCGCCGAACCCACCACCGCCATGGAATCCGCCGAAGCTGTGGAACCCGCTGAATCCACTCGAGCGCATGCTGCCCCAGCCGCGGGCGCTGTCGGATCTCGACGACCAGCCGCCAAAGCCCCCACCGGACGCGCCGCCAAAGTCCCCACCATGTCCGCTCAGTCCACTGAAAGCGTTCGACCGTCCGGCCAAGTTGGCGTGTTGCGCCCAGGAGTTGGCGTCTGAGAAATGGTTGTCGCTGAAGGCGCCGGTTCTATTGACGTTGACGGTGTTTCCGCTCACGTTCCGGTTCACGCTGCGGTTGAACTCGTTGCCGCTCACGTTCCGGTTGAACTCGTTGCGGTTGTAATTACCGTAGGGGTGGTACCCGCCGTCGTAGCCGTAGGGATGGTATCCACCGACGTAACCCCCGTGCCATGCCGTATTGCCGTAGAAGGCGTTGTGGTTGTACACCACCGCGCCGCCGGCCCAGTTGCATCCCCACGCATGCCATCCCCATCCGCCGCTTGCGAGCGCACCAAGTGCTACACCGGCACCGAACGAGATCGCACTCGCGACGGCGACATCTCCCGCTGTATAGCCAGGCGTCACATACGGGTAGCCGTAGATGATGGCGGGGTTGTACTGCGGAACGTAGACGACCTGCGGGTTTGCCGGTTCAATCACGATCGTTTGAGGGCTCTGCTGCACGACTGTCATTTGCGGCGTCGATTTCAAGTTCCCGGCGGTCTTCGCCTGCGCACGTAAGCTCTGAATCGCGCCCATCACCTCGGCCTTCTGGGTGTGGTACGCCTCGCCCAACTGGGACGTCCAACTGAGGCTCTTTGCCATGTTGCCGAGCACCGACGGGAATTGCGTTAGCGCCTTCACGCTCGCGTCCCACGACTGCCCGTCCACTGCTTGTGTGAGGGCCTCGCCGGTCAGATCCTTGTGCTGCTGGAGCCAGTAGCTTGCGATCGCCACCTGATCGGGAAACGTCGCAGCCGCGAGTACCTCGGCAACCAGGTTGTCCGGATAGAGTGCGATGGGCGCAACCAACGCCCGTAGTTCGCTTTCGCTCATCGGGGCAGCCTGTGTTGGAGTCGCAGCCTCCGCCGCGAGGACTGCGTTGGAACCTTGGTATTCGGACACGATCTCGCATGATCCGACGGCCACAGCCACGCTGACGATGACCGCCCAGACGCGCTTGACTTGCTCCCTGATCATTTGACCTTCCCCCTGGTCACGGATCCTCATCGCCTGATCCCGGTACACCGTGATCACTCCGCAGTCTTCCATCAGAACCGCGCGACCTTCGTTCGACTTGCAGGATCAGGCGCCGCGGTATCACTGCGATCGTGGCAAGCGCTGATCCAAGCGGCCCGCTTTCAACTCCTCTTTCAATCCGCCCATTCGGAGTGATTCGCGACCTCTTGCTTGCGAGCGTTGCGCCCATCGGAGGCCGAGGAACTTTCGCGTGCTCGACGCAGGAAGGAAAGCCGAGGGGACGGGATGCGCGATTTCGAAAGCGAGCGCGCCCGAGGGGCGCGGACGCTTCAGTTGAGCGTCCGCGCCGCGGCGCGAGCCATGTTGAGTGTTCGAGACCGCTACTGGCTAGCGTGACTTGCTTCCTGGACAGCCTTGAGGATTCCGTCCAGGTTATAGGTCTCTGGCGCCTGCAGCGGCGGGTAGGTCTTGTAGGAAAACAGCTCTTTCTCCCAAAGCTGCTGGCCGATCGGCAGCATGTTCCAGTCGTATTGGAAGCTGGTCACCGGACCGCCGAGCGCGCCGCCGAGGCTCATTGCCGACTTCTGGTCGATGCCAACAGCCTGCTCGAACGGATCGCGCTTGATGTTCTGGACAAGCGTGAAGTGGAATGGAACGAGCGGCATGATCCACCCGGCCGGACCGGGCTGGGACATGTTGTAGTACATCTTCCAATTCTTGTAACGCACGGCCGACGGCGTCGAGCCAGAGTAATAGAAGAAATAGTCGCGCGCCGATGTTGCCGACCTGCCCTCGAGGTACTCTCGCTGGTCGAACCCATCGAGCTTGGTCCTGACGATGCCGGGGTACTTGCCGGCCTGGATCTGCTCCGTGAGCGCGTTGCCCCTCGGTCCGCCCGCGATGTCGACGAGCGTCGGGAGCCAGTCGAGCGCGGCGAACAGTTCATTCTTCACCGTGCCCGGCGCGATGTGCCCCGGCCAACGGACCACCATCGGTGCGCGGTAGCCGCCTTCCCACGCCTCGCCCTTCTGCCCCTTGAACGGCGTCACGCCGCCATCGGGGAAGGAAATCGCCTCGGCGCCGTTGTCGGTGGTGAAGACGACGATCGTGTTATCGAGCTGGCCCATGTCCTCTAGCTTCTTGAGCACATAGCCGATGTTGTCGTCCATCTGCTTCATGCCGGCTTCGTTGACGCCCCAGTCCTTGCCGCCGGTCTGGCCGACCATCGCGTAGTACTTGTCCGACAGCACGGTCGTCACGTGCATGCGCGCCGGGTTGTACCAGACGAAGAACGGCTTGTTGGTCTTCCTCGGATCGTTGCGATCGAGAAAGTCGATGACCTTCGCCGAGATCTCTTCATCGACGGTCTTCGAGCGCTCCAGCGTCAGGGGGCCCTGGTCCTTGCACGTCTGATTCTTCTCGGTGCCGTCGGAGGAAGTGCACCAGAGGACAGGTCGCGGAGGTGTGAGACAGATCGTGGTCGTCGGATCGACCGCGCCAGGCACCTCGGGGATGCCGGGTATCGGCGTGTTCTTGCACGGTGGCGCGACGCCTTGCGTGCTCGGGTTCTTGTTGATGTCGGGGAAGCTCACTTGCTGCATCGCATCCAGGTGATACAGATAACCCCAGTACTCTTGGAAGCCGTGCGCCGTCGGCAGTGAGGCCGTATGGTCGCCGAGGTGGTTCTTGCCGAACTCGCCCGTCGTGTAGCCGAGATCGTGCAGGAAGACCGCAAGCGCGGGCGTTCCCGGTCGCAAATAGGAAGGACTGCCGGGCAGCTGCGGCGGGATCATCCCCGTGCGCAGCGGATACATCCCTGTGAAAAAGGCATTTCGACCGGAGGTGCAACTCTGCATGGCCACGTAGTCCATGAAGATCGCGCCCTCTCGCCCGATGCGGTCGATGTTCGGCGTCTCGCCTACCATCAAACCGCGATGGTAGATGCTCGGCTGCATCCAGCCGATGTCATCACCCATGATGAAAAGAATATTGGGCTTCCCCGTCGTCTGCGCAAATGCCGGCGACATCGCCCCCAGCGCGGTGATGAACGAAGTTGCCAGAAGGACATGCCGAGTCAATCGCATCTGAAATCTCCTTGACCGAACGTTGGCAGCGGTATGTGCGTCACAAGTCCTCGGCCGGTCCTGCCAATTTCGATCCACTCCGTCGACCCGTGTTCTCATCGCGACCTGCCCGCGGGTTGGCCCGTGCAGAAGTACGGAGCGCCGCCGGAGTCGACGCGGTCGTCAACGTCCTGTGAGCGATCTCATTCGGTCGTGAGTTGCCTTACTCCTGTCGCTTGTCGACTTCTTTAAGGTCGTACGATCGTGTCATTTCACGAGTTCGATCTCGCTCGGACGCCAAGCCTTATCGAAAAACGGTTCGAGCGGGCTGTAGAGGCGGAGGATCACGAACCATCCCTTCCCGGGCATGGTTTGAATCCAGTTGCCGCCCTTCACCCCCGCAGGCTGTGTCGGGCTGAAGTAAACCGTCGTGGACCCATCGGCGCTTGGCTCGGCGGCGGGTGATGGATAGCTCTGGCTGCCCGCGCGCGGGTAGCGCTGTGGTGTGTCGAGCATCGAGCGCGTCTGATTGTCGTACAGCGTGAAGGACCAGAAGTTCGCTTCCGGAATTCCCTTCGGCAGCGTCACCTTGTAGGTCTTGGAGCCGTCGAAGTAGTTCTTGTCAACGTCCACCATCGCCAGCAGATATTGCGAGCCGATAGCGGTCATGCGCATGGCCATAGCCGGCGTGATGCCGGTGACGCCGTAGAAGAAAAGCGTGCGCCCATCCAGCGTGCGGTAGCCAGTGGGCGGGAAGGGCTTGACTGCTTCTGGAATGCGCTCTCCTCGCCGGACCGGCCCCTCGATCATTGGGATGGGCGTCTCGAACTCGTAGCCGGTGACAAACAGGGAGTTCCACCACGCCGAGTTGGGATAGTAGTACCACGACGGATCGCGCGGATTCATGAACAACGTGCGCGAGGTGGCATTGGCGACCGCAAGCGCTTCCGTGAGGATTTTCTTCATCCGCACGTCGGGCGCAAAGGGCTTGCCTTTGATGATGCCGAGGGCAGCGACCGATCCCATTTGTTCGGGGTCAAGCGACGTTGCGGGCTCCTGCTGCACGATCTCGCTGAGCATCTCGTAGAAGGACCAGTCGTTGGGGGGAACGGTGTTCATCACCTTGCCGCTGCCTTCGTGGAATACGGTGGCCGGCGGGTCACTGATCTTGCCAAGTTTGGCCTTGCCGGAAAGAAACTCGGCGATGGGTGTGCCGACACCGCCAGCGTCGTACGGGTACAGTCTGGTGAACTTCTTGATCGACTCGACCGCGGGCTTGGGATCGTTCTTGTTTTCGAGGAACGCGCGGCCCATGATCAGCAATTTGTTGGTCCGGGAACGGGCGACGGAGTAGCCCCCCTCCGGCACCGGACCGTCGTAGCCCGGCGGCAGGATGAGATACTTGCCGCCAAGGCCGCGATCGGGCCCCGGCAAGCCAAAATCAGTGACCCAGCGGAACCACATGTCATCCAGAGCCCCCAGCACCTTGGGCGGCACCTCGAAGACCATCGGCCCCTTGGAGACGTCGATGAAGCCGAGGAAGTAGACGGTGTCGGCGTTGGCGGTGAGGAACAGCGACTTGGCGTCCATCAACTCGGAGAAGATGAGGATTTCGTTGTCCTTGACGCCCGCTTCGAGAAAACCTCTGTGTGCGGCGACTAGGCTGACGCCCTGCATCGTGTTGACGAACGCGTTGTAGGCGTGCGTGAAGTCGATCTGGTCGTAGGCTCTTTCCAGCGTGGCTTTGCTCGGCGCGCCGTCCTTGAAGTCGAGCGTGCCGATGCGCGTCTCGACCTTGTCCGGCGTGGTGATGGCCGCCGGAATCCCGCGATGATGCTGGGCTGTAGATTTGCCGCCGGTAGCAAGCAGCGTGGCGACGAGCGTGGCGGCCAACCTGACGCCCGTCGAAAGTCCGGGTTTCGTCCTGCTGTTGGATCGGCTGCTCATGTCATCTCCGTTCGTCGTGTCCGATTCGCTCACTGACTCACCCCGCGATCGGATTGACGATCGTTAGTGATTTGCTGTCTGCCGAGCGAAAGAAGGCAAGGATGGAGCCATGACGGGGAGCTCGCAGCGGCTTCGGAACGGCTGAAAAGGTGAAGGAATCAGGGACGCTGCCTGGGGTTACTGGGGACGCATCAATCGGTCACAACACGCTGTGAACGCCCCGTCGTAGCGTCGTCACTTTCAAGCAGCTTTGTCGCGCTCAGTGCTTCTGGAGGACGCTAGCATCAGCGGCGCGTAGTGTTCCGTCATGATCGGTCCGATCGTGGCCGTGACCAGGATGAGGACGAACACGACGTCGAGAACGGTCTCGTCAATCAGCCGTTGCCCGGCGGCGTCGAGGGTGTCGAAGCCGACGAGCGTGGCGGCGAGCGTCGCCGCTAGCTGTGGAAGCGTGAGCGACCACACCGTCATCATCGCGGCTCTGGTGTAGTTGAATGCCCGGGCGGCGAGCGCCGCGGCAACACCTTTTCCGATGATGAGCGCTCCCACCACCGACGCCGCCAGGGCGAAGTGATCGGCGATGCTTCGCGCGAATGCGATCGGATCGATTAGAAAGCCGGTGACGACGAGAAAGATCGGGATGAAGAGGGAGTTGCCCATGAACTCCAGCTTCTCCTTTGCGGGCTTTTCTTGAACGGCGCTGTTGACCGCCAGACCCGCGAGGAATGCGCCGACGATGCCCGGCAGCTCCACAGCGCGTGTCAGCGCAACCGCGGCCGCCATGATCCCGAGCATCAGGACGAAGTACGCCCCCTCATCATCCTCCGCCTTCTTCAGGACATATCTTCCCCCGCGGCCGACACTGATCAGCAGGAGCGGGATGAAGACGACGATCTCGACGAGTTGCCACGCGAGACCGGACACCGAGAAGCCGTGTTGGAACGTCGAGACGCACATCGCGAACACGACCAGCGACAGCGTGTCAGACAGCACGGTCGCGCCCACCGTGACGATGAAGGGTTCGAGTCGATTGGCCCCGATCTTCATCACGATCGGTATTCCCAGCAGCGTGTGCGATGCGAGCAGCGACCCCATCACGACCGCCGTCACCATTGAATAACCAAACAGAAGGCCGACCGCGGTGCCCAACACCAATGGGATGGTGGTGGTGATGACGCCAAATGTGATCGCCTTGCGCTGCGCTTGTCGAAAGAGGGCAAGGTCAACTTCGAGGCCCGCGAAAAACATCAGCAGCAGTTTGCCAAGATCGGCAAAGAAGTCGGCGACAGGTCTCTGCGTGCCAAAGACGTCAAGAACGTGCGGGCCAAGAACAACTCCGCTGAGCAGCAGGCCGACGGCCGCCGGAAGTCGCACGCGGCGTGACAGCAGCGGGACGCCGAAGATGATCGCCATTGCGAGGGCGAACTTCGTGAGCGGCGGCAGCGCGAGTGCATGCGATCGGATGAAGTCAAACGTGTTCATGGTCTCGTTGCGCCCCGCACACGTTGCGCCCTGAAACTGGCAAGCGCCGCGACGATGTTGGAGTCGCCGGGATGGACCAGCAGCCCTTTCGCGAGTGTGCTCACGGCGGCCTCCGCATGGCCGGTCGAATGCAGAGCCACACCGTAGACGTACGTAAAGCGCGCATTGTGAGGTTCGAGAACTGTGGCGCGTTCGAATTCTTGAAGCGCCTCGTCGGTGCGCTTCAGTCGCACCAGTGCCAGCCCGAGTGCGTGGTGAAGGGCCGCGCTCCGCGGCGCCACGGCGAGTCCCTGTCGCAGGACGCGCTCTCCGTCGGCGTCTCGCCCGTTCACGCGGTACAGGTCCGCGAGGTTGACATACGCGGGAAGGAAGAACGGATCGAGGCGGATTGCGGACCTGATCTCGTCCTCCGACGTCGCCGTATCGCCACGGTTTCCGTAGAACGTCCCGATGTTGACTCGCCCCTCAGGGCGATCTGCGTTGTAGCGCTGACTCTCGACGAACTCGCTTGACGCACGCCCAAATGCGGACGGTTCGCTCAAGCCCCGCTGATCCACCGCCAGTGGGGCGACAAGGCTCGCGGCCTCGATCCGCAGCGCCTTAAGGGGATCTGAAAGAAGGGGCGCGGCCAGGGATGCGCGGACGTCCAGGGGCGCCGCTGCAAGCGCTTCCAGCGCTCCCAACCGGACAAGGGCATTCGGATCGCGCAGACCTCTTGCGAGGGCGCCGATCGTCGCCTGATTCGTGGACGCGTCGAGACGTTCGAACGCCGTCGCCCTGGCGATCGCGGGCTGCGAGGCAGCCTCGGCAACGTTGCGCATCAGTGCCTGTCCGTCTCGTGCGCCGTCACCGCTGGCAGCGAACGCTTCGGCGAAGCGCTGGTACCCGTGCGGTTCGTGTCCATACCACGCATTCACCTTCGTGGCCGCCCAGCGCGCATCCCGGTCTCTGTGGCAGTCCGTGCAGGCATTCGGTGTGCCGAGCGTGACCGACAGATCGGGCCGCGGCACTCGCAGGCTGTGATCGTGCCGGGGATCCACAACCATGTAGGTGGTGGCTGGCATATGACACGCGATGCATGTCGCGCCGGCGCTGGCAGGCTGGTGGTTGTGGTGTGACGGCGCGTCGTATTTGCTCGCGAGGTGGCAACTGGCGCAGACGGCGTTGCCCTCCGCCCGGAGCTTCCCGCTGTGAGGGTTGTGGCAGTCACTGCAGGTGACGCCATTGGCGTACATCCTGCTTTGCAGGAACGACCCCCAGCTGTACACCTCGCCACGCTGCTGACCGTCCGCGAAATACAAAGGGCTGGAGAGGAGAGCCGGCCGATAGTAGTCGAGCAACGGCTTGCCCGCCTCGTAGCCATCGGCAATCTGCCCGCGTCGGGCGTGACATTGCGCGCAGACTTCGATTTCACGCTCTGTCGTGCGAGGGTGGGAGCGGGTCGCGTTGCCGCTGGCGACGTTCGGGATCCACGACACGCCTCGTCGTTCGTCGAGCCGCGCACTCAACCCTTTCGTGCTGTCTCTCCCGGCTGCGTCGCTCGTCGTCCTGTTGCTGGCCCATTCCAGATGCCGCGACGCGGGACCGTGGCAGCCTTCGCAGCCGACGCTGATCTCGGCCCAGCGCGTCCCAAACCGATCGGTTGCGCTGTCGTAGTTCTTGCGAAGGGCCGTCGAGTGGCAGTCCGCGCACATGAAGTTCCAGTTCTGCGATGGCCGTGTCCAGTGCAGTTCGTCGTCATGGGTGATGCGCTCGGTCGGGTAGAGGTGAAACCAATGCTGGCCGCCGTCTTTCCTCGGACGCGCATCCCACGCGACGGAAAGTGCCTGCACCCGCCCGTCAGGGAACTCGACGAGATACTGCTGCAGCGGATAGACGCCGAATGTGTACTTGACCGGGAAGTCGGCAAGCTTTCCGTCGCGGCCATCCGTCCGCACGTAGAACACGCCGTTGCGCTTGGAGAATGTGGTGGTCGTTCCCGCGTACGCGAACGTTGCGCCGTTGAAGTTGCCGAGCACGCTCTGCTGATTCGCCACCGCCATCGCGTCGTGATGCTGCGACGCTCGCCACTCGCCCGTTTCGGACCGATGGCAGGAGGCGCACGCGTCGCTCCCCACGTATTGAGCGGCAGCCGCGACAGGCACCGGCTGTGCCAGACCTTCAGCGCTTGACCCTGTGCGCTGATGCCAGAGAACAGCGAGTGCCAGACCGATCGAGGCGACCACAACGGCGAACCAGAACCGACCACGCCGATGCACGCTCCGTCCCGGCGGCGTTGGCAGGCTGTCGCGACCGCGAAGCCGTTTATTCGCCACGTCAGTGGTCGAACTGGAAGAGGCGCTTCCAATCGTTCTTCATGCTGATGACGGTCCAACCGTTCCTCTTCGCCTCGTCATACAGCGGCTGGCTGAACGTCCCGACCTTCGTGTCGGGCAATCCCGTCGCAGGCCCGTACGCGTACTCGCGCGATGCATCGTCATGGAGCACGAGCATCATCAGTCGCGCACCGCTGCCGGCCCCGGTGTACTCGAGCATCTGTTGATCGCCCGTGGAATTGCCGAACGCCGCGTACGGACGGCGCCCGATCATCAGCTCGATACCCTCGGCTTTGCCCGCGTTGTTGTCGTTGAGCAAGAGCTTCGGTTCCTTGGTCAGGAACGGCTTGCCGTGCTTGTCGTAGGAGTACTTCAACCCTCCCGCCGTCCCGATTACCTGCTCGGGCGCAATCCCGTAGACTCGCTCGGAGTACACCCGCACGAATTCCTGTCCACCGCCGGTGACGATGTAGGTCCTATAACCGTTGGCGCGGAAATACTTCAGCACCTCCTGCATTGGCTGGTAGGTAAGCTCCGTGTAGGGACGCTTCCATCGCGAGTCGTCTGCCAACGCTATCCACTTCTCCGCTTCGGCGCGGAACATCTCGAGCGGCATGCCGGTCAACGTCGCGTCAACGATCTTGAGGAGGTCGTCCATCGACAGGTGCGCCATCGCCTCCCGATCGCCCGAGAGCACCGTCTTGAAAGGCTCGACTGCCGCCAACTCCGGCTTCGCTTTCACGACCGCCGGAACACGGTCGAGGCAGTACATCACCTGCGTGTACAGCGGATGTTCGACCCACAACGTGCCGTCCTGGTCGAACGTTGCGATGCGTTCCGCGGGAGGTACGAAGTGCGGGCTACCTTGAGTGGTCGTCGCCTCCACGAACCCGAGGATCGCGTCCTTTGCAGGGCCCTCGTTCCATGAGGGCAACGGGTCGGTCTGCGCGAGCACCTGCGCCACGAAGGCGAGCGAGGCGACGACCAGCGATGCACGAGCAGATTGAGAAGAGGAAAGACGCTTCATCATCGATCGACCTCTGGAACTGAACGCGGGTCGCCTTCAGACCGCACGGCGACGAGCACCCGTCATGCCACGGCCGGCGGGGGATAGACATTCGAATCTGCTGAAGAATCCGCGAGCACGACGTCGCGGGTGTCAACGACGCCAACGGGGAAGTCACCGTATATTGAGACGACTGGTTGCGCATCGCCTCATCTCGCACGGTGACCGGTCGGCGGGCCGCGCGGGTGTCACCCGCGCGGACCCGGCGTATATGGGCGCAGCGACGGACGCCGCGACGTAGGTCAGACTCCTGGATACTTCGCGAACATCTTCTCGATTGCCTTGTTGATGCGCTCGGCGTTCTTCTGCGGTTTGCTGCTCACCGAGTCTGTCGCCACCCCGCGCCACACCATCTGGCGCGTCTTCGCGTCGTACAGATCCACCACGAGCGTGCCGACGGTGTAGTTCTCCACCGACGCCACGCCACCCAGACCCCACCCGAATCCGTTGACGAGGAGCTGCGGGTGGTCTTGTGTGACGGCGTGTGTCGCGACAAAGAGATCCGGCGTCGCGTTGGTTGGCGTCAGCCCCTTCAGGGCCAGTTGCGCGGCCACCCCTTCGTGAATGCGCTGTTCCATCAGCGAATCGGCAGTCGACGTCCCCTGCGTCCACGCATACGTCTTGTAGCTGGCAAATGGCGCGGACGGATTCGAATCGAACGTGACTTTCTGTGCGTAGGCGATCGTCGCCAGCAGCACGCAGGCGATCGGTACAAGCAGTCGCAGTCTCATGGTTGTTGTCTCCTTCATTGACGATTTCGCTGCAGCGCAGTCGAACGCGCTACTTCTTCTTCTTGGGGAGAAGAATCGTTACGGCCCCGCGGACCTTCCACGTCGCGCCGAACGCGTCATCGGGCGACGCGAAGAAATATCCCCAGCCGAACAGGTAGCTCGCGGGGAATGTGCCGAACGTCGCGAGCTTCGACGCCATGAAGTTCACCGGCGTATTCCAGCGGTTGGGGCTGTCATCCTCCCAGTTCGCCGTGGTCTCCGAGTTGATCGTGTACGTCCAGAGATTGGCTGTCGTGTAGGCGACGAATGGTTGGAGGAACATCTGGTTGACCGACGGACGATCCGGAGGACCCGCGAACGACCAGATTTGATTGACCAGCGCGCCGACCGTCCATCCTGATGCCTGTCTCAGCGCGACGAACGTCGGACCAGCGGCCCACTTTTGTGAACCGAGAGTGGGATCGTTGGTGGAGGGCAGACTGATCGCGGGCCCGACACCCCAGATAATCTTTCCCATCGCGGGCGAGAAGAAGAACGAGACCAGCGGATCGCCGACGCCGCTCGTCCCGATGCCATCAACGAACCGCGGTGGCTGGCTCAGAATGGGCGCGACGATGCGCGCGATCAGGTTCCAGTCCTCGTTCAACTTGAACGGCATCACCGGCTGGATGTTCAGGATGAAGCGCGTCCGATCGGGCGAATTGATGCCGTTTTCCCAGTTGAACTGAAAGGGAACGCTGACGAGATCCGACACAGGGTTGTTCAATTTCTTCGCCAGCTCGGCGTCCGATTCCTCTTCGCCTGAACTCCCCTGCGCGGCGCCAGCCGAAGTCGTTGCGGTGCTCGCTGTGGTGGTTGCCGCGGTCGTTGGGGCAGTGGTGCTGGAAGCGTCTTGTGCGGATACCGACACGGCGATGCCGAATGACAAAAGTAGGGGAACGAAGGCTCGCAGGCCCTTCATGGCGGCTTCGGGGGCTGCAAGCAAATCGCCATGCACCTGCGAGGAAGGCGAACCGCGGGTTTTTGGTGTGATTCGTTGCGTGTGAGGTCAATAGGCGGGGGACACGAGGCGGGTCAGCCTCTCGTCACAACAATCGGTTGGGATGGCTGTCACAGCCTGTTGCGAACTGCCCCGCGCTCACCTTGCCTCAGGTCGCTGCGACGCTCGCCGCGACGCTTGTCAGGGCGCGCGATGGTGGATGAAAAACCGATCGCTCGGCCAGAGGAAATATTCCGGATGGGTCCTGCACACGTCTGACTCGGTGGTGACGGGCAGCGCGGGACACACATGCTGCAGATAATCGATGAACCCGTCCTTGGCGAGATGCGCAGTGTCTTTGATGTCCTCGAGTGCGGATCCCTTGAAGCCGTAGGAGACGACGGTATCTTGCTCCTCGCCGAGTTGCACGATCCTGAAATCAACCGCGCGGCTGGGGTCCTGCGTGTAGGTCATTGACGATACGAGCGCGGCGACGTCAAAGTCCTCGTCGTCTGGAAACATCGCCGCACGGCCGTCTTCGGGGTGGTTGTGAAAACAGATCATCGGCCGGCCGGCTCGAATGATTGCCTTTAGTTTTTCTAAATCAGGACGGACGTCGTTCCTCGTCGACCACAGCGTCGCATCGTGGAGCGCGCCGTTGTACACGAGGAAATGTTGCGCTCCGTCCGCATGCAGTCTGAAGTACTCCGCGGCCAGCCGGTCCACCTCGTCGATCTCGCGCGGCGGAGGAACGAGCGTCACATCTTTCACCTTTTGAAGCACGCGCTCGTACGTCACGCGATCCCAGTGGTGATATGCCGCATATGCATGCAGGTATTGTTCGTAGCGGGACTCTCCAACCGCCTGAAGCACGCACCGCTCTTCGGCGGCTTCGATGTTGGCGCCGTTGCGGTGGTACCCAGGCAAATCATCGTTCATCACGTGGCACACTTCGTGGAGCGCCGATGCCTCAAGCAGAATAATCGGCTGGTCCTGCAGGAAGCGGGCGCTGACGTTGATGATGAACGACTCGTTGCGCATCGCCTCATCGCGCACCACGTCGGTAAAGACATCGCCGACGGTCGCGTCGTACCCCGCCGCGACGGGGTCGTTGATGAGTCGAAGGGCGATCTTGTAGCTCGCCCCCAGACGCCGCATCGCTTCAGCAATCTTGCGCTGGTACTCCTCTTTTTTGTGATCGAGTCCGCGCTCGGAAATACAGGCTGGTGAGATCTCAAAGCCGACTTCGCACAGGGGCAATTGAGATTGACTACCCACTCGCGATGCCGTCAGCAACACCACGCAGCCGATCACGGCCCCGACACGTTTCCCCATGACTCGTCCCCCGGTCTCCTGCGTGTCTGCTTGCTGTTTCGAGGGCGGGGATCTTACTACGTGGACGGAAACGATCGACATGACGCTGAGCAACGCGGTGATGACGTCTAGTCGCCTCGAGACTGACGCCTGGGTGCGCCGTCCGGGGCCACTCGCAGATACTGAGCCGGCCACGGCAGCTTCCCCCCGAGTTGCTGCGCGGCGTGCAGCGGAAAGTACGGGTCGCGAAGCATCTCGCGCGCGAGCAGGACGCAATCCGCTTTTTCCTGTCTGATGATCTCGTCCGCCTGTTGCGCCGTGGTGATGAGACCCACCGCTCCGGTGGCGATGTGTGCTTCACGCCGAATCCGCTCCGCGAACGGCACTTGATAGCCCGGTCCGAGTCGAATCTGCTGATAGAGCGCGAGTCCGCCGGACGAGCAGTCGATCAGGTCGACGCCATGCTCGCGCACACGCCTGGAAAGTTCGACCGCATCATCCACGTCCCATCCACCCGGAACCCAGTCAGTGGCGGAAATTCGCAGCCATAACGGCGACTGCTCCGGCCACACCTCGCGGACGGCATCGGTCGTCTCCAGGCAAAGCCGGATCCGATTCTCGAACGATCCACCATAGCGATCGGTACGCTTGTTCGTGATCGGCGACAGGAACTCGTGAATGAGATAGCCATGCGCACCGTGCAACTCGAGCATGTCAAAGCCGGCGTCCCGGGCCCGAATGGCCGCATCGCGGAACGCGTCGACGATCCCGCCGATTTCATCTGTCTCGAGGGCGCGAGGCACTGGGTACGTTTCGGAGAACGGTTCGTGGCCCGGTCCCACGGGAATCCATCCGCCTTCCGCCTCTGGGACGGCGCTGTGTCCCTCCCATGGCCGCGCGGTACTGCCTTTTCGTCCGGCATGGGCGAGCTGCATGCCCGCGGCGCCTCCCTGACCGTGGATGAACCGGACAATCCGGTGCAGCATCTCGACGTGCGCATCTGTGTAGATGCCGAGGTCGTTCGGGCTGATGCGTCCCTCCGCCGTTACTGCGGTGGCTTCAGTAATCACCAGCGCGGCGCCTCCAACGGCGCGTGAGCCGAGGTGCACCAGATGCCAGTCGGTCGCGAAGCCGTCGACGCTCGAGTACTCGCACATCGGCGACACGACGATGCGGTGAGGAAGCGTGAGACCGCGCGTTGTGAATGGATCGAAGAGGGAGGGCATTAGGTCCGGACGGGTTCTGTTCCGAGCGCTTTCGCCGTTGTCACCGGCGCCGCTCGATACCGGCGCAGCTCCGGTGTCGCCGCGGCGAGCCAGGCGACGGCGAGCATACATCCGAGTCCTCCGCTGATGACCGAGAACGGCGCTCCGAGCCAGTTCGCGACCGCACCGGCTTCCAGCTCCCCGAGTTGCGGACCGCCGACGAAGAACACCATGTTCACCCCGATCATCCGGCCCCGCAGTCGATCCGGCGTCTCGAGCTGGCGAACGATGTTTCGAATCACCATGCTGACGGTATCAGCGACGCCCGTGAGCGCGAGCGCCGAGAAGGTGATCCAGAACGATCGTGAAATGCCGAAGACGACCGTGGCGAGCCCGTACAGGCCGACGGCCCAGAGCAGCACTGGCCCGCGGCGATTGATGCGGCTCGTGAGCAGCACCATCGCGGCACTCATCATCGTCGCCCCGACCGCCGGCGCGGCATAGAGCCACCCATAGCCGGTCGCGCCGACTTTCAGAATGTCCTGCGCGAATATCGGCAGCAGCGCGGTCGCCGACGAGAAGAACGTGGCAAAGAAGTCCAGCAGCATCGTCGACCGGATGAGCGGTGAGCGGAAGACGAAACGCAGTCCTTCCAGGGCCGCCTGCCACGACATCGCGTCGTTGCCGTTGTGTTCAGGGCGTCCGGGCACATCGCGCATCATCAGGAGCGCGACGATCACCGCGGCAAACGAAATGGCGTTGATCATGTACGCCCAGCCGACGTTGGCCGACGCGATCACGATGCCGCCCAGCGCGGGGCCGAGCACCTGCGATGTCTGCTGCATGATGGCATTCAGGCTGATGGCATTGGGTAGTTCCCCCCTCGGTACGAGGGTCGGTACGAGCGACTGCCGTGCGGGCAGGTCGAACGCGCCGACGGCGGAGCTGAGTGCGGCCAGTGCGTACACCGGCCAGACGGAGGTGTTGCCGCTGAAGGCAAGCCACGCCAGACCGAGCGCCACGACCGCGGAGCCGCTTTGCGTCAGCAGCATCAGCTTGCGCCGATCGGAGGCATCGGCCACAACGCCGCTGATCATCGAGAAGATGACGATCGGGACGACCCTCACCAGCCCAACGATCCCAAGGGCGAGGCCTTTGCGGTCCGCAGGTACGAGCAACGACACATTCCACAGCAGCGCCGCGTTCTGCATGAACGACCCGGTGAACGACAGCAGCAGGCCGATCCAGATCAGGCGGAAATTGCGATGGCGGAGGACAGCAACGGCGGGCGGCAGCGCGTGCAAGTCTCGTTATTTTATTCGTTCGATCGATCCGATGTGCCAGAGGCGAAGCGTGAAAAACGCCGTTGTAGAATACGAGAGTGCAGGATCTCGTCAGGCGCCTCCTGATCGAACTCGGTGAGAATCCCGACCGCGAAGGGCTCGTCCGCACGCCGGCGCGCGTGGAAAAAGCCCTGCGATTCCTGACGGCCGGGTACGGCGCAGACATCGACGATGTCCTTAACAATGCTCTGTTCACCGTCGATTACAACGAGATGGTGATCGTCAAGGACATCGATTTCTACTCGCTCTGTGAGCATCATCTCCTCCCGTTTTTCGGCAAGTGCCACGTTGCCTATATCCCTCGTCAACGCGTCATCGGTCTGAGCAAGATTCCGCGCCTCGTCGACGTGTTCGCGCGGCGGCTCCAGATCCAGGAACGGATGACCAATCAGATCGCCGAGACGATCCGCGAGAAGATCGATCCGCTCGGCGTGGCGGTCGTGTGCGAAGGGACGCATCTCTGTATGTCGATGCGCGGGGTGGAGAAGCAGAATTCGTTTGCGATTACCAGCGCGATGCTGGGCGCGTTCCGGGACAACGCGCGGACGCGAATGGAGTTCCTGGAGCTAGTGAAGGTACGCGGCCTGACCGCGACGTCGATGGTGCCCTCACCGGGTCTTGCATGCATGAGCGATTGATCACACGATTGTTCCGTGGTGCGTTGAGCCTTGCGCTGGTCGCGACGTGCGTGCCGCTCGTCGCGCAAACGGGGTCGACGCCCAGGACAGGCACTCAGTCAACCCCTCAGACGCGGACGCCGCCGCGAACGCCTGCGCGTGCGCCGGCACGCCGACCGGCGCCGCTTCCACCGCTCAAGACCGAGGCGCCGATGATCATGTGCCCGAATCCGCTTGGGGAGGGCGTGCAGACCAGGCGCACTTTCTGCGACGTGCTGACCGGTCGCGATCCTGCCGACGGCATTCTCGTGGACGTCCCGCCGCACGTCGGACCGGCACGAATCAGCTTCGACCTGCATAATCGCCACATGTATTCCGAGGAGTTGATCAAGTCGAACCGTGCGTACCGGCGCTACACCGCCTCGATTGGCGTGCTGACAATGGACAACACGCTGTTGTCGCGGGCGGTTGTGCAGAGCGAATTCCGCACGGCAGGCGATCTCATCGATCGCATCGGTGGTGGCGCAGGCCCGGGGGGTGTCAAGGCCGTGGCGCCGACAGGCACCGAGCCGATTTCGATTGAAATCCCTGAAGGGGAGGAGCGGGTGAGCATTCTCGGCGAAAAGCTGATCGTGGAACGGCTGGACGGCCCGCCCGACAACTTCATGCTGCCCGGACAGCCGGTCGCTATCGTCAGTAATGTCATGCTCGAATATCGCCCCGCGCCGCCTAAACGAACGCCGACTCCGGCTCGTCGACGGTGAGCGCCAGTTCGCCGCGGGCGGAACTCCTCTCGATCGTCGTACCCGTCTACAACGAGGTTCGAACTGTTCGTTCCGTGATCGAGCGGCTGATCGAAATCGATCTACCCCTCGCCCGCGAGATCATCATCGTCAACGACGGCTCGACGGACGGAACGCGAGAAGTCTTGGACGGGATTCGGGATTCGGGATTGGGGGTTCGGGATCCCGGGGTGGGGAGCCGGCAGCCGGCAGCCGCAATCCGAATCATCCATGCCGAACCGAACGCCGGCAAGGGGGCGGCCATCCGCCGCGGATTCAACGAAGCCAACGGCACGATTGTGGCCATCCAGGATGCCGATCTCGAGCTGGATCCACAGCAACTGTCGGCACTCGTTGCGCCAATCCTGCGCGGTGAAGCCGACGTCGTGTACGGTTCACGGTTTCTCGCCGGGCGTCCGGCGGCACCCTGGATCACGATCGCGGCCAATCGCGCGCTGACGTCGACGACCAACGTCCTGTTCGGGTCTTCGATCACGGACATGGAGACCTGCTACAAAATCATGCGGACCGAGGTCGCGCGCTCGCTCCAGCTCGATGCCAATCGGTTCGACATCGAGCCGCAAATCACCGCTCGCGTGCTGCGTCGCGGCCATCGCATACATGAGCTGCCAGTGAGATTCGAACCGCGTTCGCGTGCACAGGGCAAGAAGATCGGCTGGCGCGATGGCGTCCGGGCGCTCGAAGTGCTCTTCAAGGAGAGGTTTCGCTGAGAATCGCGCTTGCTGCATTGCTCCTTGGCGTGTTTGCAGCAGGCATCCGTTGGGGAACATTTGCGGCCGGTGGTTCCGACTCGTACTGCTACCTACAACAGGCGCGTGCGTGGGCGACGGGCCAGCTGCGAGTCGTCGAGCCGCTCGCGCTCGAGACGCCGTGGCCTGATGCGCCGCTGACGTTTGCCCCAGCAGGGCACATCCCGTCACCAACTGTTCGCGGAGCAACCGCGCCGATCTGTCCGGCGGGATTGTCGCTCGCCATGGTGCCCTTCGTTTGGGCGGGTAGGGCGGGTGGGGATGCGTTCGTGTTCGCCGTCGTGCCGCTCTTTGGCGTCCTGCTCGTGTGGTCGACGTACTTGCTCGGCGCTCGATTCTCGCGGCGCGTGGGAGTCGCGTCCGCGTTGCTTCTGGCGTGCAGCCCCGCTTTCCTGTTCCAGTTGATGCAACCGATGAGCGACGTGCCCGCCGCGGCGCTCTGGGTGCTGGCCGCCGGCATTGCAACGAGCGGCAACCGTCGTTCACCGCTCGCCGCGGGGCTCGCCGCCAGCGCCGCGATCGTCGTGAGACCGAATCTGCTGCCGATGGGCATCGTGCTCGGACTGTTCCTGCTCTTTCGACCCGAACGCCTGTGGCGCGAGCGCGCCCGGGATGCGGCGATGTTCGCTGCCGCGTCACTGCCCGGGTGCCTTGTCGTCGCGATCGTCCAGGCGATGTTCTATGGATCTCCGCTGCGTTCGGGCTATGGCACGTTGCCGACGCTCTTCGCCGCCGAGCGCATTGCGCCGAATGCCGTCCGATACACGACATGGATGTGGCAGTCGCACGGGTTCCCGTGGCTGTTTGCGCTGGCTGCACCATTCCTGCTTCCGGGTTGGCTGACCACGCTGCTCCTGTCGCTCGTCATCGTCAATGTCGCGTGCTATCTGCCGTACACAGTCTTCAACGACTGGTGGTACTTGCGCTTTCTGCTGCCTGCGATTGCGATTCTCCTCGTGTTGGCGATGGCTGTCGTGGATGCCCTGCTTCACCTGTGGCGTGAGCCTCGATCGTCCGCGGCGCGGACCCAAACGGTCCGCGCCGCCATGGTCGGGCTCGTCACCGTGGCTTCATTGTTGTTCTTCATCCGCGAGGCGCGTGCCCGGAGCGTATTCGACTTGCAACGGCTCGAAGCGCGGTACGAGCGTGCGGGGCTGTACGTCGACTCGCATCTCCCGCCCAATGCGCTGGTCGTTACGAGTTGGGAAAGCGGCAGCATCCGGTACTACGGGCACCGCAACACGCTGGTGTGGGACGCACTCGATCCGGCCTGGCTCGATCGTGCGATCGCCTACCTTCGTACGCGCGGCTACGAACCATACCTGCTGTTGGAACGGTGGGAAGAACCAGCCTTCCGGCAGCGATTCGCCGGCAGCGCGACGGCCAGGCTCGATTGGCCACCAAGGGCCGAAATTGCGGGGCAAGTCCGTATCTATCGACCCGATGATCGCCAACGGTACTTGAGTGGGACCGGTGTGCCTACGGAGTACGCGCGGTGAGGATCAGGTTTCGCGGAATGCGTTGGTCAGCGGATAGCGACGATCGCGCCCGAAGCTCTTGCGGGTGATCTTCACGCCGGGCGGCGCCTGCCGGCGCTTGTATTCAGCAGCGTAGAGCAGCCGCTGCACGCGGACGACCGTCTCGCGCGCGAACCCGCGAGCCGCGATCTCCGATACGCTCAGTTCCTCCTCGACAAGTCCATGCAGAATGGCGTCGAGCTCCTCGTACGGCGGCAGGGAGTCCTGATCGGTCTGGTTTGGCCGCAGTTCCGCCGTCGGTGCTTTGGTCAGCGACGACTCCGGAATGACGCGGCCACGCGGGCCGCAGGCACCTTCCGGCAGATGCTCGTTGCGCCACCGCGCCAGCGCGTATACCTCGGTCTTATAGATGTCCTTGAGCACCGAATAGCCGCCGCACATGTCTCCGTAGAGGGTGGCGTAGCCGACTGACATCTCTGATTTGTTGCCGGTCGTGACGAGCAAGTCGCCGAACTTGTTGGACAGCGCCATGAGCAGCACGCCCCGGACGCGCGCCTGCAGATTTTCCTCCGTGACGTCCCGCTCACGTCCCTCGAAGAGCGGCGCAAGCACGCGCTCGGCGGCGGCCACGGCCTCCTCGATCGATATCGTGTCGATGTGCATCCCGAGCAGATCGGCGGATTCAGCGGCGTCGTCCACGCTCGCGCGGCTGGTGAACCGCGACGGCAGACGCACGCCCCGCACATGCGCTGCTCCGAGCGCGTCAACGGCAACGGCGGCGGTGAGCGCGGAGTCGATGCCGCCTGACATGCCAAGAACGACGCCGGGAAAGCGGTTCTTGCGGACGTAATCGCGAAGGCCAAGTGTCATCGCGCTGTAGATCGAGTCCAACCGAGGCGGACGCGACCAGTGCGCCTCCGCTTCGCAGCGAAACGACTTACCGTCGAGCGTCCACCGCGTGAGGACGAGCGCTTCGCGCCAGAACGGCATCACGCAGGCCAGCGTGCCGTCGGCGTTCATGACGAACGATCCGCCATCGAACACCAGCTCGTCCTGACCACCAACCTGGTTCACATACGCGAGCGGCACCCGTGTCTCCGATACGCGGGCCCGCGCAAGGTCGAGGCGATGTTCGAATTTGTCGACTTCGAAGGGCGAGCCGTTGGGGACGAGCATCAGCTGCACGCCTCGTTCGGCGAGATGTGTCGTCACATGATCGAGCCAGATGTCTTCGCAAACCGGCAACCCAAGGCGAGCGTCTCTGAACACGAGCGGCTCGGGCAGCGGTCCTGGCGCGAACACACGCTTCTCGTCGAACACACCGTAATTGGGAAGTTCGTGCTTGAAGCGCAGCTCGCTCGTGCCGTTGGCGACGAGCGCGACCGCGTTGTGCACCCGTCCGTTGTGTTTCCAGGGCAGCGTTACGACGAGCCCAGGTGAGCCGGGCGTGGCGCTTTCGCGCTCGAGATCGCGAAGCGCGGCCGCCGCCGTCTCGACGAGCGCGGGACGAAGAACCAGATCTTCCGGTGGATAGCCGACAAGCACCAGCTCGGAGAACACGACCAGGTCGGCCCCTTGAGCCGCGGCATCGTCGCGCGCGCGGCGCACGAGTGCCGTGTTGCCTGCGACGTCACCGACGGTCGGATTGAGCTGCGAGAACGCAATCGTCAGCGTCATTCAAACAAGGCCCGCTCAACCAGCTCGCAAATCAGGTGCTCGACGGCGAGGTGAACCTGTTGAATCAACTGTGTGTCGCGCGATGGCACCTTGATCGCGACGTCTGCCGCTTCCGCGAGCCGACCGGCCTCGCCAAGCAGTGCGACCACGGCAATGCCGCGTGCCCGGGCGGCGGCAACGGCGGCGAGCACGTTTGGCGACGAACCGCTGGTGCTGATTGCCAGGAGAACGTCGCCAGTGGTGCCGAATGCTTCGAGCTGTCGCGCATAGACCCCGTCGAAGCCGTAATCATTGGCATAGGAGGTCAAATAGGACGTGTCGGTGGTCAGCGCCAGCGCCGGAAGTGCGCGGCGTTCACGGGCCTTGCTCAACCGGTTCACGAATTCCGCGGCGACGTGCTGGCAGTCCGCGGCACTTCCGCCGTTGCCACAAAGGAGGAGTTTTCCGCCGCGACGAAACGATTCGGCGATGACGGCGGCGGCGCGCGCGATGTCGGGCGCGCCCGCACTCATCGCCGTGGTGACCTCGGCTGACTGCCGCAAGCGATCGGTAATCACTGAGACTGCTGCGTCCGGCGACTCCATCCGATTAGCAGTATAGATAGAATCGCGTCACCCCCACATTCATGAATTTCTGGAGCAATCAGCGCGTGCTGGTGACCGGCGGTGCCGGCTTTCTCGGCAGTCACGTGGTCTGCAAACTTCGCGAGAAGCGTTGCGCAGCGGTGTTCGCGCCGCCGCGCAGCGAATTCGATTTGCGCGACCAGGAGCAGGTCGCGCGTCTGTACCGGGAAACGCAGCCGACGCTGATCATCCACCTTGCGGCTGTTGTCGGAGGGATCGGCGCCAACCGTGAGCGCCCCGGCGAGTTCTTTTACGACAATCTGATCATGGGCGCGCATCTGTTCCATCAGGCCTGGAAGTGGGGAGTGCCGAAATTCGTGGCGGTCGGCACCATCTGCGCATACCCGAAACACGCACCCGTACCGTTCAAGGAAGAACACCTGTGGAACGGCTATCCCGAGGAGACCAACGCACCGTATGGCCTGGCGAAGAAGATGTTGCTCGTCCAGTCGCAGGCGTACCGCGACCAGTACGGCTACAACTCGATCTTCCTGCTGCCCGTGAACCTGTATGGGCCTGGCGACAATTTCGATCCGAGCTCATCGCACGTGATTCCCGCGCTGATTCTCAAGTGCGTGCATGCGCATGAAACAGGTGCCGACCACATCGACGTCTGGGGCGACGGCTCGGCGACGCGGGAATTCCTCTACGTCGAGGATGCCGCCGACGCCATTCTCCTGGCGTCGGAACGCTACAACAGCAGCGATCCTGTGAACGTTGGCTCCGGGGAAGAAATCTCGATCAAGGACCTGGCAGGGAAAATCGCGGCGACTGTGGGCTTCAAAGGACGGATCGTGTGGGACACATCGAAGCCGAATGGGCAGCCGCGGCGGAAGCTGGACACATCGCGAGCGGCGGAGCGATTCGGATTCCGTGCGAGGACCGGATTTGACGAAGGCCTACGCCGAACCGTCGACGCGTATCTTCAGAACACCAGCCAGTAACCGCCGACGGTGATCGCCAGGGTCGCGGCGGTCAGCAACATCCCGCGATGCAGCGCCGCGCGATGGCGAACGCGGACGCCTGCCGAGCCGATGACGGCGGCAAACGCGGTCATCGCCGCCACGGTTCCAATCCCGAACGCGGCGATGTAGCTGATGGCAGCGCCTCGCGTCGGCAGTGCCAGCGCCGGAAGGACACCGAGAAAATGCGAGCTGCCCGCGATGCCGTGCAGAATCCCCATGCAGAACGACGCGTGCGCATGTCCGACGTGGCGCGTCCAGGCAGGTCCCGAGCGGACGTGCACGTGATCGTGCTCAACGGCGCCATGGTGATGAGCGCCGCGCGAGATGTGCAGTGCGCGCCGCAGCGTCCAGAGCCCGATTCCGATCAGCGCAACGCCGACAACCCGTTCCCCCCACGCAGAGAGAATGTCGACCGACGGCAGCAGATCCCGCAGCACGATTGCGAGCAGTGCGACCACGACGACGCCCGACGCGTGGCCGAAACCCCAGGTCCAGCCTGCAAACCAGCCCCGGCGTCCATCTTCAACCGCGAGTGGAGCGACGGCAGCGAGGTGGTCCGGTCCGGAGAGGACGTGAAACAAGCCGGCCAGAAGGCCGGTCAATGCAATGAGAGACACGCGGGTAGCCATTCTAACGGACTTGTCCCGCCAGAGCGCGAATGCGGACGTCCTGTTACGGACCGGGGAAGAACCTGAGCGTGGTTGACGCTGGCGCGACGGCCGGCGTCGATTCTCGATGCGGTGAGAGTCCGGCCCGCTCGAAAATGACCGACTGCTCGCCTTCGTAAATCGGCGTCCAATGGCTGTCGGTCCGCAATCGGTGGACCACGGGCAAAATGCGGGGAATCCAGATGTAATCGGCCCGAAGATCGTGTGGCAGCGTGGCTCCGTCGTGACGATCGAAATAGAAATCGAAGTGGCGCGTCGCGAGCGCATCCGAGTACACGGTTTCCCGACGGCCGTCGATCGACACTTGCATCCGCGGCGACAGGTGCCAGATGGCGTATTCGCCCCACGTGAACCACACGAGGACCCGCTTTCCGACTGCCTCCCGGTTCAGGATGGCCACCGCTTGCGGCTCCGGCATCGACGCCGGATCCAGACGGACCTGCCCGAAGTTGTTGTAGATGATGCCAATCGTGAACACGCCCACGGCGCATGCGACACCGCCGAACCCGACGCGCAGCAGCGGGGTGCTTCCGAACTGTCGGGCGGTGCGTCGACGTTGATACGCCTCACAGATCACAGGCGCGAAGAGGAACACTGACGCCAACCCGAAAAAAGCGAGCAGCCGCGCCACCTTCAACGACGCGACCGCGAGCGCGATGCCCACCGCCAGTCGTTCGACGCGGAGCTTTTCGCGCCCGCCAAGCACGATGCCGACCGTCATGATGATGAATGCGATAAGCCAGAGCGCCACGAAAGGCCATCCAGTTACATAAAGCGGTTGCCACTCGATGATCTCAGGACGCGAAAAGCCGACGGTCTCCCCGAGAAACTGCCATAGGCCAAACCCAAATGGTGTGGCAAGCGTGGCCGCGGCAGACACCGCGCCGGTCGCCATCCAGTAGAGCGCCTGCCGGCGTTCACCCGCTATCAGCAGCGCCGCGGTCCAGAGCACGACGACACCGCCGCCGACAATCCAGCCTCCATGCAGATTCGCCCACGCGGCAAAAAGCGGGGGCAGCACAAGCAGCCATCGTTGCGCGCCGCGGCGTACGGCGAGCAGACATGCGATCAAAATGGAGAAGGCCAGCAGCGAGAAGAGCTGCGGCCGGATATGGTGCGCTTGTGCCAGCGTGATGACGATGGCGATGCCGGCCGTAACGTCGCGCGCGAAACCGGACTCGACGCCCTCTCTACGGAGCGTCGTGTTCAGCAGCAGCAGAACCGACCCGACGATCAGCAGCTTCAGCGATACGAGCCCCGCGTTGCCCATGGTGCCAAACGCCCATGCCGCCAGGACCTCTGCCCCCCATTCGTGGTTCACCCACGGTCGATCGCTGTCAAACGAATAGGTATCGACCTGGTGGATGCTGCCATCACGCAGGATGTCGGTGCCGAACCGCACATGTCCCCACAGATCGGGGTCGGCGCTCGTAAAGGTGACGATGACGAGAAACGCGGACCACACGGCGACACGAAGAATCGCTTGCATCATGGTCCTGGGAAGAACCTCGTCCCTGAGTCCGTTGCGAGTACCACGCCAGCGTTCGTTTCCGGTAGCGTGGCACGTCCGAAGATGACCGATTGCTGACCCTGGTAAATACGGCGCCATCCATCGGCGTCGAGGCGATGCACCGCCGGGAGGCTGCGCGGAATCCACACGTAGTCGGCTGCGAGATCGATTGGCAGCGACGCTCCGCCCGGGGCATCGAAATAGAAGCGCAGATGACGGTCCTGCAGGTCCGGTGAGTACACGGTTTCGCGACGGCCATCCATCGAGATGCGCATCCGTGGCGACAGGTGCCAGAGGGCGTAGCCACCCCAGTCGAACCAAATCAACACCCGTCGTCCCTCGGGTTGTCCGTTTAGAAACGACACGGCTCCCGCCTCGGGCGTCCAGCGCGGATCGATGCGCAAATGCGTCACGTTGGTGGTTGTGATGACGAGGGCTCCCGCCGCGACCGCGAAGGCGAACATCCCAGCCACCCGACTGGAAGGCCGCGCAACCGGTGTCACCTCGACCGCACGAGCAGCCTGGAATGCGCGCGCGATTACAGGGCCGATGAGGAAAAGCACGCCCAGTGCAAAGAAAGCCTGAACCCTGGCTACCATCGCAGACATTGCCGCGAGTGCAATCAGACAGACGACGCGCTCGGCTCCGCGCTCCTCACGATCGGCCAGCACGATGCCGGTGACACCAAGCGCCGCCGTCACGATCCATGGAACCCAACTCTCCCAGCCGAGCACATAAACCGGCTGCCACTCGACGATGTCGGCACGCTCGAGTCCAACGGTGTCGCGCAGCAAGGTCAAGAGCTGCAGTCCGTACGGATTGAGAAGGGTGGCGGCGAGCGAAGCACCGCCGATGACCGTGCACCACACCGCGTGCTGCCGACTGCCGACGAGAGCGGTCGCTGCCGTCCAGAGCGCCAAGATGCCGCCGCCGACCAGCCATCCGCCATGCAGGTTCGCCCAGACAGCGAAGAGCGGCGGCAACAACAAGAGCCAGTGTTGCCCGCCTCGCCGTGCCCGGGTGAGGCACGTGAGAAGAATCGTGAAGGCAACCAGTGAAAACAGCTGCGGACGCACGTAGCGCGTCTGATCGAACGTGAGGACGATGGTGGCGGCAACGGCCGTATCACGGACGATGGCGGAATAGATTCGTTCGCGCCGCAGCGTCAGCCAGAGAAGCAGGACGATCACACCGACCGCAACAAGTTTCAGAAGGATGAGACCGACATCCCCACCTGCACGAAACGCGTGCCCGATCAGGACCTCGGACAGCCATTCATGGTTGACCCACGTGCGGTCGGTGGTGAAGGAGTACGCGTCTGTATGCGGGATGGCTCCGTCCCGAAGGATGTCGAGGCCGAACCGCACGTTGCCCCACAAGTCCGGATCGGTGCTGGTACGGGTGACTGCCGCCAGCAGGACGCACCAGAGCGCGGCCCGAAGCATCGTGAAACTGCTGCGTGCCGGCCTAGAGGACATGCGCTTTCACCAGCAGCAGAACGTGTTCCGCCGACGGACGGATCATGGGCACCGGCGAGTGGATCCAGTGCGGCAGCTGCCATGAGAACGCGAAGATCGCTATCGCGGCGAAAACGGGGACGGCAAACGTCGGACGCCGGGACGGCAGATGGACGTTGACGTCCTTGCAGGCGAGCGTGGTCACGAATACGAGCATGGCCGTCACGTGGAGCCATCGTCCCCAGTCCTCCGACATCACGTACAGCGGCGCCGTCGAAAGTGTCGCCAGCCCGACGCCCGTCAGAAACCGCCGACGACGTGGCGCGCTGATCGCCTGTGCGCTATACCAGAGCAGGGGACCGAAGGTCAGAATCGCGAGCAGTAGATATCTCTGTATGTCCGCGGCGCCGATCCGCACGTCGTAGCGCTCGAGTGCGGCGGTGGAGCCGCTGCAGATGTCGGGACTGAGAGCCATTGACGTCAGGCTCGAGCACATTGACGCGGCGATGCCAGTACTGCCCCGAAAGATCCATGACAGAGCCAGGGCACCGGCCGAGACGCCGTACGGCACCCCAAAGCTGAGTGCCTCGCCGCGCCCATCGTCGTGTTTCATCCACGCGTACAGAAGAAAAAATGGGAAGAAGAGGAACAAGCCTTCGTGTATGAGCGTCAAGATCGGGAGACTGAGCAGCAGGTACCAGAATCGCCACCGTTGCCTCGGTGATTGCTGCGTCGCCTGGTAAAACTCGTCGGCCACGACGTACAGCACGAACACCGCGAGCAGGAGCACTTCCTTCCGCCCAGAACCCATCGGATCGTTGATTTCGAAGGGCAGCAGCGCAGGCGACAGCAGGATGATGATCTCGACGAGACTGGCCGTCCGCCTTGCCGCGAGGATGAGAAGCGTCGCGCACATCGCGGCGTAGCAGAATGCTTTGCAGATCACGACGACCCACACCGGGTCAATCCCCGCCGCGTAGTGGAGTTGTCGGCCGATTTCTCCAATCAATCCACGTCGAATGAAGCCATCCGAATAGTTGATGAGCCAGTCGCCCGTGATCCACGCGTTGGATGCCGCGAGACGCTGGACCACGATCACCAGGAACAGGTACGCAGCGATCAGGACGCACTGCGCCACAAGCCAGGCGCGGCGCGCACCTCCAGAGACGGGCAGTGCGCTGACGCTAGGTGTCGCTCTCGCGCGCGGCAATCTCATCGAGCTTCGCGATCAGCGCGGGGAAACCGCACTGATTCGGGTCGAAGAAGCCCCACTCGTTCTCGACGGGCTGGGCTCGATGCGCGCGTCTTCGCGTCCTGGGCGCAACGATTGAGGCGGAGACGTTGCTGGCTGGGGCGACATCGGCGACGCTGGCCTCGTCGTCGCGAACCGTAAACGGGGCGCGCTTCGCCTTCGCGGTCAGTTCAGGCGTGACGTCATCGCGAAGCAGGCTACGCCGGCCATCGGCCTTAATGTCGAACTCGTATGTCGGGATGTCGTCGGATGTAAAGCTGTTGCCCGAGCGCGAGAGCTTGATGTCCGGCGCGACGTCGCGTGCGATGTCGGCCAGGAATTGACTGTTGTCGGACTCCTCGGCCGTCGGCGCAAACGGGCTTACCGGCGCCGGTGGGAGGAGAAACTCCCGAAAATCTTCCGGTGTTTCTTCGACCGCCGCGGCGAGCAGCCGGGCGAGCCGTTCGCTCTTCCCGTTCTTCACCGTCGCCAGGCGTGATCCCTGGACCGCGTCGTCGCCAGCGGGCGCCGGTGCCGGGCGCGGGGGGGGAGCCGGCGCGTCGCGTCGTTCCCGAGCCTCGCGGAGGTACTCCGTAATTTGCTCGGCGAACACAGCCGGATCGCAGCCTTCTGGTTCGGTGCGATTGCCTTTGCGCCCACCTCGATCGCGGCGGAACGCGGAGAGCACCGGACGATCGCGGTCGGCGCCGCCCGCGAGCAGCGGGATCGTGAGTGTCTGCACATGCGCGGCAGCAGTGCCGAGCTGCTGCAGATGTTCGGCCATCGCCGCTTCCTCATGCGAGGGCAGCAGAGGGGCGGTAAGAAGTACGTCAGGCACGCGGCCGTCGAGCGCCTCGACGGCTTCCGCGGCCGACGCCGCGACAACCAGTTCCGCGCGAAGATGTGCGCGCGCCATGCCGGTCAACTGGGCTGCCCGGCGGCGATCAGGCTCGATGGCAAGGATGATTGACATGGTGAATCGCTCTTCTACGACTTGAGCATGAACAGGAGGAGGACGGCGGCGGTGCCCACAAATGCCGTCATCGGTCCGTGCTCCGCCCCGCTGTCGCGGACGTTGCGCAGCACTTTCGACGTATCGGCGGCGAACTGACCGCCGTAGCGGACCACGCCGGTGTTCGATGTGGTGCTGACGATGTGGGTCGCGCCTTCGCGCACCCGGAAGTCGGCGACGTAGAGAATCGATAGCAGCGCGGTAATCGCAAGAAGCGACAGCGCGCCCTCTCGTATCTTTGCCCGCCAGCTCACCCTGGTCGTCATTGCCCGCTGATAGTTCGCAATTGTCATTCCCGACGTGCGCGGCCGTGTCCTTGTGCGCAATCACCGTGATTAATAGATGTCGTCGTGATGATCCGCTCATCGAGCGTCCAACACCGCGCACAAAACTCGCGCCGCAATTACGAAAGTGAACGACGCTCGTTGCGCGCCCGTCGCGCGACGACGTGAGCTGCGCCGCGCCGTGTCCACATGCGGCCATGAACAGTTCGGGACTTCCGGTTACGAATCCCGCGTTCGCACCCTCGATCGACACGCTCCACGAGCGCCCCGCGGAAGGCATGCGTGAAGGTCGTCATCATCCAAAGAGACAACAGCTTACGGGTACCCAGCGACGCTGATGCTCGCCGTGGCACAGCCGTTGCGCATTGATGGTCGAGTCACGGCGTGGCGTGGCGGCCGTGATCGGATCTCGCACACTTGTTTGATTTGCGCGTCATGGACGCGCAGGAGGTAACCCGTGAAGAACCTGATTACCCGCATGCGCGCGCTGACGCGCGACGACTCCGGCCAGGACCTACTCGAATACGCGCTGCTCGTGGCGTTGATCGCCCTTGTGGCAGTGGCGGCGGTCCAGACCTCGGGTCAGGCTGTCAATAGCATCTTCTCGACAGTCGCGACGAAGCTGCAGCAGGCGGCCAACGCGTAGTTCGTTTCGGCAATCCCGGTGCTCTTCGACGGACGGCGCGCGGCAGATAGGTCGCGCGTCGTCCGTTTCGTACCACACGGCGTTCAGCAGAGTCCGCAAGCTGCTCGCGCGTAGAGACATCCGCGGCGCTGGCGACGACGTCCGCCGCGGCATCACGTTTCGATTTCAACAGGAAGCGGCCATGGACATGAATGCATTGAAAGCGAAACTGCGGCGCCTGGCATCGTCCGACACTGGTCAGGACCTGCTCGAGTACGCGCTGCTCGCGTCCTTGATCGCGATGGTTGCGTTCGCCGCGGTGACTGAGGTCGGCAACACCATCAACACCGTGTTCTGGTCGGCCATTGCTTCGGCCAATGTCTGACACGCTTCCCCTGATCGTCGTCGCGGGTTCGGCCATCACGGCGGCCGCGATCGACCTTCGGATCCGCCGGGTTCCGAACGTGCTCACGGGCAGCGTTGCGCTCGTGGGCCTTGGCCTTGCCGCGGTAGGGCTCGGACGCGTCGGCATCTGGCTGGCGCTTGCCGGTTGCCTCGTCGGCCTGTCGCTGATGCTACCGGGCTACCTGATTGGTGCCATGGGCGGCGGCGACGTCAAGCTGCTGGCCGCGGTTGGCACGCTGCTCGGCCCTGGGGCAACGCTTCGCGCGTTTGTCGCCAGCGCGGTCGCAGGCGGATTGATTGCGATCTTTGTCGCATGGCGCCGCGGTCGTTTTACCGCCACCGTGGCGGGCGCCGCCGCGCTTGTGGCGTCAGGGGGTTCCCGGATCGACGAAATCAGCGACACGCGGCGTGATAACCGCTTCGCATACGCGCCGGCGATTGCCGTGGGCGTCATCGTGGCGGCACTGGTCTAGAGAAAGGATCGCGCGATGAGACCTCAGTGGATGCGTTGGCGACGGGACGATCGGGGAACGGCCCTGATCGAGATGGCCTTCACACTGCCGCTGCTGCTGCTGATTTCGATCGGCATCATCGAGTTCGGGCGCGCGTTCCAGACCTGGCAGGTTCTGACCAACGCCGCCCGTGAAGGGGCGCGCGTGGCGGTGCTGCCCGGCATCAGCGATTCCATGGTCACGGCGCGGGTGAATGAGTACATCCAGGCCGGCGTGCTGGACGCGAGCGTGACGCCGACGATCAGCATTCAACGCAACGCCACCATCTCGTACGGCACGGGAACAGCGACGGGCTCGAGAGTCACCGTGAGTTATCCCTATCACTTCATGGTCATGAATGGCATCGCAAGGCTCGTCGTTACCAACACGACGCTGGGCAGTGACTTCACGATGGCCACGTCGGCAACGATGCGCAACGAAAACTAGCGACAGATGAGGCCCTAGATATGAATCGCATCCGCATCTTCATCGTGCTTGCTTTGGCGGTTACCGTGGGCGGCGCATTTGCCCTCGCGACCTACCGCTGGCAGAGGACGCCAACGACAACGGTCGAGAAACTTCCGACCCGCCCGGTCGTCGTCGCGGTCGCAAATCTGGACCTCGGAGCGTCGCTGCGCCCTGAGGACGTCCGCACGATCGACTGGCCGGCGGAGTCAGTTCCGGCGGGGGCGTTCGAGCACGTCGAAGACGTGGTCGGCCGCGGCCTCATCCAGCCCATCGTGCAGAACGAGGCCATTCTCCCGAACAAGCTCGCGTCGAAGGATGCGGGAGCCGGCCTGGCGCCCGTGATTCGCCCGGGCTATCGCGCGCTGTCGGTGCGCGTGAACGACGTGATCGGCGTCGCCGGCTACGTGCTGCCCGGCACGCATGTCGACGTCGTGGTGACGATTAGCCCGACGCCGGGGCTCGGCGAGATGACCTCGAAGATCGTCCTGACGAACGTCGAGGTGCTCGGCTCGGGCACGAAGATCGAACGGGACACCGAGCAGGGCAAGCCGATTGCGGTCAGCGTCGTCACACTGCTGGTCAATCCGGCGGAAGCGGAGAAGCTGACGCTCGCGAGCACGGAAGGAAAGATCCAGCTGGCGCTCCGCAATCCGCTCGACCCCGCCGCACCCGCAACGCCGGGCATCCGGCCTGCGGCACTGCTCGGCTACATGTCGCCACGTCCAGTGGCGCGCGTGGCAGCTGCCGCGCCGAGACCGATCGAGATCGCACCGCCCTCGCCGACGGTTGAAATCATTCGTGGTGACAAACGCACGCAGGAAGTCGTGCGCTAGGAGTAGCCCGATGAACGCCATGACACCTCAACGACAGACCCTCAACTGCGTGCGAATGGCCGGCGTGCTGATCCTCGTAATCGCCGTCTGGGGTACGCTCGGTCTACACGCCCAGAATCTGCCGGAGACAGCCGCGATCACGGTTCCAACTGCGATTGCGGCGCCTTCCGTGCCGATCGCAGCTCCGCCGGCGGTCGAGCCGCCTGCGACCACCGTCGCGGCCCCGGCTTCGACGGTGGCGACCGCCGCGCCGGCCGCTCCGGCGCGGCCAGCCGCTGCGCGAGCGGACGACGCTCCGATTGAGTCCGCCAACACCGTCGAGGTCATGGTCGGCCAATCGACCGTGCTCGATGTCGGTTCGCCGATCACGCGCGTGTCATTGACCAGCCCCGACGTCGCCGATGCACTCGTCACCTCGTCGAAACAGTTGCTGGTCAACGGGAAAACGCCTGGCGCGATCTCGATGTACGTGTGGGATCGGCAGGGGGCGCTCCGTCGCTACGACCTGATCGTCCAGCGCGACATCTCGCGGCTGTCCGACCAGCTCACGCGCCTGTTTCCCGGCGAAGCGATCACTGCGCACAGCTCGGGGAAGAACATCGTCCTGTCGGGCCAGGTGGCGACCAAGGACACGGTCGACCGCATCGTCAACGTCGCCGCCGGGTTCACCGACAAGCGCGAGGAAGTGGTGTCGCTGCTGCAGATCGCGCCGATGCCGACCGACCAGGTGCTGCTGCATGTCCGCTTTGCCGAAGTCAGCCGCAGCGCGTTGACGGAAGTCGGCGCGTCGCTGTTCACCAGTGCCACGGGTATTCACAACACCATCGGCCGAGTCACCACGCAACAGTTCCCGTCCGCCTCGTTCGACCAGATGCAGTGGACGAAGGACAGTGGCGACTTCGGCTCGGATGTGACATCCGCCTCGGGCAAGCTCACGTTCGCCGACTTCCTGAACCTGTTCGTCCTGAGTGAGAAGTACGACCTGGGCGTCCTGATCCGTGCTCTCCAGTCGCGTGGCCTGTTCCAGAGCCTCGCCGAGCCGAATCTGGTCGCGGAAAGCGGGAAGGAAGCGAGCTTCCTGGCCGGTGGCGAGTTCCCAATCCCGATCGCGCAGGGATCGGGCGCCAACATCGGCGTGTCCGTCATGTTCAAGGAATACGGCGTTCGGCTCGGGTTCACGCCCGTCATCAACGGCGATCGCGTGCACTTGAAGGTGCGGCCTGAGGTCAGCACGCTCGACTTCGCCAATTCCGTGCAGCTTGCCGGCTTCCGTATTCCCGCGCTCACGACCCGCCGTACGGAGACGGAAATCGAGCTTCGCGACCGCCAGACGTTCGCGATCGCCGGATTGCTGAACAACAGCATGACGTCGACGATGCAGAAGATCCCGGGCATCGGGGACATCCCGATCCTCGGACTTCTGTTCAAGAGCAAAGCTGCGCAGAAGAACCGTACCGAGCTGGTCGTGATGATCACGCCGGAGATTCTGCGCGCCGGTTCTGTGGGCGTCACCGGAGCGCTGCCGCGTCAGGAAGAGCCGTACCTGCCGGGGCTGCCGCAGAACAGATCGATCGCACCGCCTCCGCCCGCGTTCCCCACCGGCGCGGGGACGGGACCGCAGTAAACCTCGGTCGCTGCCGATAGCTGGGGAGGAAGCCATGCTGAAGCGCCTTCGCAATCTGTGCTTCGACGAGCGCGGGATGTCCTTTGCCTTCGTGGGCGTCGGCTTGATGACGTTCATGGCCGCGACCGCGCTGGCCGTGGACGTCGGCATGTTCATGACGGCGCGCACGCAGGCGCAGACGTCCGCCGATGCCGCCGCTCTGGCTGGCGTGACGGCGCTCGTCTACAACAGTTGGGACGATCGCACCTCAGCCGGACCGGCCGTTCAGAGCGCGATGAGCACCGCGACGCAGAACAACGTCATGGGGGGCGTCGTATCAGTGCAGCCGACGGACGTGACGTTCCCGGTTGGTCCGACAGGCGCGAACCGCGTGAAGGTCGACGTGTTCCGCACCGCCGGACGCAGCAATCCCGTCACGACGCTGCTCGGATCGCTGCTCGGCCGCTCGACAATCGACATCGCGGCGACGGCGACGGCCGAGGCGGCACCCGCGGGCGGCATGACCTGCGTGAAGCCGTTCATCATTCCCGACAAGTGGCAGGAGAACACGAGTCCGCCATGGGATATGAACACCAGCGTCTACGAGCACTACGACAACCACGGCAATGAACTCATGCCTCACGACGTGTACAGCCCAAACGCGGGGTACACCGCCGATGACAGGGGCACCCTACTGATCCTTCGTGCCGGGGGGGGAAACAACATTCAGCCGACGTTCTACTTCTCGTGGGCGATGCCCCCTGATACAGGTGCGGATTGGTACGAGCAAAACATCAGGACCTGCAACACCACCGTCATCGAGACGGGGTACGTGGCGACACAGGAACCCGGCAACATGATGGGACCCACCATCTCGGGACTGCAGGCGCTGAAGGACCAGGATCCGACCGCGTATTGGGACGGCAGCCTGGCAAACGGCAAAGGGGATTACGTCAGCAATCAACGACCGAGCCCCCGGGTGTTCCCGATCCCGCTCTACGACCCGGAAGAGTACGACCGGGCCGTTCACTCCGGACGCAATGCCACGCTCGTCGTGTCGAAGTGGCTCGGCTTCTTCCTCGTAGACATCCAGGGCAACGAGGCCTATGGCCGCATTTTCCCCATCACCGGGGTCAGCGCCTCGTCGACGCCGACACCCACAACCCCTCTCGCGTACGTAATACGGCTGGTGCAGTAAATGGTCCGACTTTCCAGTGTCATTGTCAGCGACGACAACGGGTTTCGATCACAGGTCGGAGCGCTGCTCCGGGCTGCGGCCGTTCCAGTGCGTGTCACCGATGATCGATTCCCGCGTGAAGGGCTCACACCCGATGTCGTCGTCGTCGATGGCCGGGCCGGCACGCAATCAACCATGCAGACGGTCGAACGCGTCAGGATCGCCGCGCCGACTGCCAACATCTTCTTCGTTGCACAGGATGCCGCGCCTGAGTTGATCCTGCATTCGATGCGGGCGGGTGCGAACGAGTTCCTGACATGGCCGCCGGCGCGCGAGACACTGGATGAAGCGATTCGACGCATGGCCGCCCGGCTGGAAGCGATTCCGGGCGACCGGTCGTCCACGACGAGGTTGTCGTTCTTCGGTGCCAAGGGAGGCGTTGGCACAACGACGGTCGCGGTCAATTGCGCGGTCGAAATTGCGCGCCTCGGCAATCGGGCGACGCTCATCCTCGACTTGAAACCCGGTCTTGGAGAAGCATCGCTCTTTCTCGGGCTGCGCAGCCGCTACACGCTCCTCGACGCACTCGACAACGTGCACCGGCTCGACGCGGAGTTCCTGCGCGAGTTGGTCGTCAAGCACAAGTCGGGGCTCGAGCTGCTTGCGGGGTCGACGAACTTCGACCGTCCCGGCCCGGAAGACAGCGGCGCGATCGAGGAGCTCCTCAAGATTCTCGGCCGCTTTTACGAATACATCGTGATCGACGTGGGCAACGACATCACGCCTTGCGCGACCGCCGCGTTGTACGCCTCGGACAAGATCTGCCTCGTCACGAATCCGGATGTGCCGTCGGTGCGAAACGCGCAGCGGCTGCTGGAAAAAATCACCCAGCTCGGCGCATCGAGCGACCGAGTCCGCGTCGTGCTGAACCGGGCCGCGGAGCCGTTTCCCATTCCGCTGCCGCAGATTGAGAGCGCGCTCGGCCACGAGATCGCCCAGGTGTTCCCGAGTGACTACAAAGTGGTGTCGTCCGCGTTGAACTCGGGTGTGCCGCTCGCGCTGACGGGGAACACCGACCTCGCGGCACAGTTCGATCGATTCACACGGACGATTCTGAATCCAGACGAGGTCGAGAGTCCCGTCGCCGCTCGCAAGGGTCCGCTGCGTCTCGAACGCATCATGTCCATCTGGTAAACAACCATGCAGCACAGCACCTTAGGCATCACGGGCGTCCCGACCTCGGTCCGGCCCGCATCGGGCCCGGCGGCACCACCACGTCCGGTACAACCACGGCCGCAATATCTCGAGCTGCGGTCGCAGGTACATCGCAAGCTGCTCAACCGTCTGAACCTCGAGGCGCTTGCGCAAACGGAACGCGCCCGTGCCGAGAACGAAATCAGAGCACTACTCGCGCAGCTTCTTGCCGAAGAGAACACGGCGATCAGTCTCTCGGAACGGGAGTCGCTCTTTGCCGAGGTCCTCGACGACGTCTTCGGCCTCGGACCGCTGGAGCCGCTGCTCCGCGACCGCGGGGTCAATGACATCCTCGTGAACACGCACAAGCAGGTGTTCGTCGAGCGACGCGGCGTCCTCGAACGGGTGCCGACGACGTTTCAGGACGATCGCCAGCTGCTGCGGGTGATCGATCGCATCGTGAGCGGAGTCGGCCGGCGGATCGACGATAGTTCGCCGATGGTCGACGCGCGCCTTCCGGATGGCTCGCGTGTCAACGCCATCATCCCTCCGCTGGCGGTTGACGGCCCGTTGCTCTCGATCCGGCGTTTCCCGGCGGAACGGCTGAAGGCCGAGGACCTTGTCACGCTGAAGGCGCTGACGCAGCCGATGCTGGAGTTCCTCTCGCACTGCGTCCGGGCACGTCTCAACGTGCTGATCAGCGGCGGCACGGGCGCTGGCAAGACGACCCTGCTCAACGTGCTGTCCAGCTACATCTCTGAACACGAGCGCATCGTGACCATCGAGGACGCGGCGGAACTGCAACTACGCCAGGAACACGTGGCCAGGCTCGAGACGAGGCCGCCGAACGTCGAGGGCAAAGGCGCCGTTCGTCAGCGGCAGCTCGTGATCAACGCGCTGCGTATGCGTCCGGATCGCATTGTCGTCGGCGAAGTCCGCGGCGAGGAAGCGCTGGACATGTTGCAGGCTATGAACACCGGCCACGACGGCTCGTTGACCACTGTCCACGCCAACGCGCCTCGCGATGCGCTGATGCGTATCGAAACGATGATCGGGATGGGCGCGGCCAATCTCCCCGAGCGCGCGATGCGCCATCAGATTTCGTCCGCGATTCAGATCGTCATTCAGCAGACGCGGCTGAGCGATGGCACCCGCAAGGTCACGAGCATCTCTGAGATCACCGGCATGGAAGGCGACATCATCAGCATGCAGGAGATCTTCATGTTCGAAAAGATCGGAGTCTCGCCCGAGAGCAAAGTCATCGGCAAGTTCCGCGCGACCGGCGTCCGTCCGAAGTGCTCGGATCGGTTGCGCGCGGCCGGCATTCAACTTCCGGCCTCCATGTTCGAGGGCGTTGTCGAGGTGCGGTGATGTTTTCAGCCCTGATCGTGTTCGTCATCGTGACCATCATGGTGATGGTGCTGGCCCTCAGAGTCTGGGCGGCCGTCGCGGCGTCGATCACCAAGAAACGCCTCGACGAGCGTCTTCGCGAGGTCGGCCAGGCCATTGATATCCCGGCTGACGTCTCGGTGATCAACCAGATCTCGCAGGGACGGCTGTCCGGGGTGGAGAAGCTGATCGGCCGCACGTCAATGGGGCCGAAGCTGTCGAGGCTGATCGAGCAGTCGGGAACGCAGACGACGCCAAGCACGATCGTGGTGCTCAGCGCGTTCACCGCGTTTTCGGTCTGGTTCATCACCGGCCTCTTCGTGCACGTGCCTTTCGTCGGTCCGATTGCGCTGCTCATCGGTGCGTCGTTGCCGACCCTCTGGCTGAGACGCCGCCGAACCGTCCGCATCCGGAAGTTCGAAGAACAGTTCCCGGAAGCGCTCGACATGTTGTCGCGCGCGATGCGCGCCGGACACGCGTTCCAGACCGCGCTCGGCACGGCGGGCGACGAGATGCCGGCGCCTGTCGGTGTGGAGCTCAAGCAGGTGTTCGATCGCCAGAATTTCGGCTTGCCTCTCAACGACGCCCTGAAGGAGCTGGCGGAGCGCATTCCGCTCGTCGACGTGAAGTTCTTCGTCACGGCCGTCGCCATTCAGCGCGAAAGCGGCGGCAACCTGGCGGAGATTCTCGACAACCTGGCCCATGTCGTCCGTGAACGATTCAAGGTTCAACGTCAGGTGAGGACGCATACCGCGCACGGCCGTTTCACCGGGTTTGTCCTGATGGCGTTGCCGGCGGGTCTGGCCCTCGCGCTCTCCTTCATTGCGCCGGCGCAGATGCATTTGCTGTTCACCGAGTCGCTGGGGCACATGATGATCGGCGCCGCCATCGTGATGCAGACGGTCGGTTTCTTCTGGATCCGTAAGGTCATCAAGATCGAGGTGTAATCCCATGCTGCTGGCCCTCTTCGCGTTCGTCTGTGGATCGCTGCTGGTCGCGGCCGCCGCCAAGGCACTGTCGCCGCGCTCGGCGACGATCGTGGATCGCCTCGAGGAACTCGTCGGCGTGCAGACGAAGGCGCCGGAAGAATCGCGATTCACCAAGACGCTGACCGAAGCGTTCATGCGCATCGGCCGCGCCGCTCCCAAGCCCGTGTCCGAAATGGGAAAGCTGCGCGGCAGGCTGCTGTCCGCCGGATACCGGGCCGAGGAAGCGCTCGTCCTGTTCGTGGGCATCCGCGTCGGATGTGCGCTGGCCCTCTTTTCGATCGCGTCGCTGCCGTTCATGCTGCGGGCGAATCTCATGACCGCGCTGGGCGCCGCGGCCATCGGTTACGTGCTGCCGGGAATGGTGCTCGCGCGCATGGCGAAACGGCGCCAGCACCGGATGCGGCTGTCGCTTCCTGATGCGCTCGATCTGCTCGTCGTCAGCGTCGAGGCGGGACTCGGTTTGGATCAAGCGATTCAGCGCGTGGCCGACGAGCTGGGACTGGTCCACCCGGAGCTGTCCGAGGAACTTCGTCTCGTGCACCTCGAGATGCGCGCCGGAACGGCTCGCCCGGATGCGTTGAAGAATCTCGCCAATCGAACGCAGCTCGACGACTTGTCCTCGCTCGTCACCATGCTGGTACAGACCGACAAGTTCGGGACGAGCGTCGCGCAGTCGCTGCGCGTGCATTCCGACACGCTGCGCACCAAGCGCCGTCAGCGTGCTGAAGAAGCCGCCGCCAAGACCGGCGCGAAGATGGTCTTCCCATTGGTCTTCTGCATCTTCCCGGCAATCTGGGTCGTGACGATCGGTCCTGCAGCCATCAAGTTCGTGCAGGTGCTCATCCCGCTCGCGCGAGACATGAAATAGCCATGGCCGTCAATTCGCTCGCACAGGTCGCTACGGACGAACTCGCGGCTCCGCCGCTGCCACACACGGTCGCGGAGACCGGGCTCAGCGTCGATCAAATCGAACAGCTGATCACCAAGACGCTGCATACCGGCGAGTTGACCGGTGTGACGCTGGCCGAGCGCATCTGTCTGCCGTACTCACTGCTGGAGCCCCTCATCGAACGGCTCCGCGCCGAGCGGCTCATCGAGGTCCGCGGCGCGACAGGATCCGGAACGGCTGGCTATCGGTACGCCTTGACCGATCTCGGCCGCGACCGCGCCACACAGTACCTCGAGATCAATCGATACGTTGGTCCGGCCCCGGTGTCGTTGGCGAGCTACGTCGCGATGATGGGCACCCTCCGCCAGGCCCGCGGCTATATCGACCGCGAGCGCCTCGAGGAGGGCTTCTCGCATCTCGTCGTTCCCGGCAGTCTGTTCGATCAGATCGGGCCCGCCGTCAATGCGGGAAAGGCGATCTTTCTCTTCGGTCCGCCCGGCAACGGCAAGACCGTGATTGGCGAGGGCCTCGGTCGAGCGCTCGGCGGCTACATGTACGTGCCGTACGCCATCGACGTCGAAGGGCACCTGGTGACGGTGTTCGATCCGATCTGCCATGAGACGTTCGAGGAGGAGGGACTCACCTCACGGCTGATCGCGGAGGCGCCGCGCGATCGTCGATGGGTTCGAATCCGCCGGCCGATTGTCATCGTCGGCGGCGAACTCACGCTCTCGATGCTGGACCTGAACTTCAACCCGATCGCCAAATACCACGAAGCGCCACTGCAGATGAAAGCGAACGGCGGGGTGCTGCTGGTAGACGATTTCGGACGGCAGCGCATGCGCCCGGAAGATCTGCTCAATCGCTGGATCGTGCCGCTGGAGAGCCGGGTGGATTATCTGACCCTCCACTCGGGGAAGAAGTTCCAGGTGCCGTTCGACGTACTCAGCGTGTTTGCCACCAACCTCGACCCGAAGTCGCTGGCCGACGAAGCGTTCCTGCGCCGCATTCCGTACAAGATTGCCGTCGGCGATCCGTCGCTGGAGCAGTTCACACGCATTTTCGAGATGAACTGCGAGCGCCGGCAGCTGCGCTTTCATCAGGTGATGGTTGCCTATCTCCACCGCCGGCACTATCGTCCAGCCGGCCGTCCGCTTCGCGCCTGCCACCCGCGCGATCTCGTCGAGCAGATCACGGCCTTGTGCCGCTATCGCGGTATTGCGCCGGTCATCACGCGCGAGCTGATTGACGCCGCCTGCACGTCGTACTTCGTCGACCAGCCACCGGAAATGGGTTTCGAAGAGGAGGGCACCTCGGGAGCCGGCGGGGTTGGGGGGCAGTCGTGGTGAAGCGGCTGCGGGAAACAGGCATCGCCGATTTCGCCGCGAGAGCGGTGGTGGTGATGTTATTCGCGCTGCTGTCGATAAACCTGCTGCAGGAGTTTCTTCGCACCCATCACGTGACGGGTTTGCTGCTCCTCGCCAGCGAATCACTCGTTGTCGTGCTCACGATCGCGCGACGGCGGGCGGCGGTGGTTGATTCGTCGGCGAAGGCCGCGACCGTGACGGGCGTGTCGCTGGTGGGACCCTGGATGCTGCGGACCTCCGAGGTGGGGGCGCTCGTCCCGGATCACGTCACCAGCATGATCTCCGGCGTCGGGCTCTTGATTGTGGTTGCGGCCAAGATGGCGCTCGGACGAAGTTTCGGCCTGGTGCCCGCCAATCGCGGTGTTGTCGTCCGCGGACCGTATTGTTTCGTGAGACACCCGATCTATCTCGGATATGTGATTAGCCATGTGGCCTTTTTCCTCGCGCAGCCGACGCTGTGGAACGCAGCGGTCATCCTCATTGGCGACGGAACGCTCATCGTTCGCGCGTTGATGGAAGAACGGGTGCTCAGTGGTGATTCCGAATACGCCTCGTACTGCCGCCGCGTGAGCTGGCACCTGGTGCCGGGAGTGTTCTAACCCTTGGCCCACACCCTCATGAACGATCGCACCCGCTCAGCGGTCGCGCTCGAGGTCGATGTTGCGGCAACTCGGGCGACCAGGCGCCGCGGTTTGCTCGGGCGCGAGAGCCTCGGTGCAACCGAGGGCTTGCTGCTCACACCGTGCAAAGCTGTGCACACAGTCGGCATGCGATTCGCGATCGATGTGATCTTCATCGACCGCGACGGACGGGCGGTTCGCATCGTGCCGGCGCTCGCGCCGTGGAGGATCGCGATGTCGGCCCGGGCGAAGGCGGTCATCGAGCTCGCCGCCGGAACGGCGGCAGCGGCAGATATCCGGATCGGTGACATGTTGTACCTCGCGCCAGCGCCTCCACCGCGTCAGCACACCGCTGCCGTGAAGCATGACGCACCACGCAAGACCGAAACGCCACTGAAATCCGAAGCGCCCCTGAAACCCCGCGCGCCGATCGCGGAGCACCCTCCGTGCTGACGACGCTCTTCGAGCGTTCGGCCGCTCCGGAGACCGCGCTCGCACCCGTCGTGCGCAGACCGACGGCTCTGATGCAGCCCTTCGGGTTGAGTCCCGATCAACGGTTCATTTACCGCAGCGACGCCTATATCTGGGCCTTCGAGCAGATCACCACCGCCGTCCGGCTGCGTGAAGGGCTCATGCTGGTCGTCGGAGAACCCGGCACCGGCAAAACCCTCTTGTGCCGCACGCTCCTGTCGCGACTATCGGGCCATCACCCCGTCTGCGTCGTCGTCGATCCCTGCGTCCGGATCGAGGAACTGCTGCTCCAGATGCTCCAGGACTTCGGCGTGGTGCAGGGAGGCCGTCCCGATCGTCTGAGCCGGCATGACCTCGTCGCAACGCTGCACCGGTTCCTCGCCTCGCTCATTCCGTTGAATACGACCGCAGTGCTCGTCATCGACGAGGCGCAGCACCTGGACTTCGCGGTGCTGGAGCAGCTCAGGCTTCTGTCGAACTGCGAAAGCGACCGGGCGAAGCTGCTGCAAATCGTTCTGGTCGGAACGCCGGCGCTCGAAGGCATCTGCCGGTCAGAGCACATGCAGCATTTCGATCAACGGATCGCGCGGCGATGCCGCTTGAGCCCGCTGAATCGCCAAGAAGTGCTCGAGTACATCGAGAACAGATTGATGGTCGCGGCGCTGCAGCCGGAGGAGTTCAGCAGTCCGGCGGTGAACGCGATTGCGACGCTCTCTGGCGGCATTCCCCGAAGCATCAACCTGCTGTGCGAACGATCGCTCGACCTCGCGCGGCGCCGTGGCGTGTCGCCAATCAACACGGTGATTGTCCGGGAGGCTGCGAAGCAGCTCGAGATTTCGTCTTCGCGACCCTGGTTCAGGAACAAGCGTACGGCGGTCGTGGCCTCGGTGCTCCTTGCGGGCGTGCCACCCGCCACGTGGCTGTGGGCGTCGCAGTCTGCGCGAATGACTCCGGCGGCGAAAGTCGCCGCGGCAGCCGCTCCGCCTTCCACGGCGGTTGCCGATCGCGCCGTGTTCGCGGCCGGCGCCGACATTCCCGTGGTAATCGATGACGTGACGAGGGGCACCTTGACGCTCGCCGACGGGCTCACCATTCAGGTCGCGGCGTTCCGCGAGCGGGATCGGGCCGCAACTGTGACGCAACAGCTGCGCGGAGCCGGGCTGCCTGCGTTCCGGCGTATGGAACCGGGCGGGCTTCGCCATCTGGTGCTTGTCGGACCCTATGTCACCGATGCGGAGACGCAATCGGTTCAGCAAGTCCTCGCCGACCAGGGTTTCCGTCAAACGAAGGTCGTACGCGAAGACGCCGGGACACTGCTGCCATGAAGTGTTCTCGCGCTGCGCTGATCGCCTGCATGCTGCTGCAGGGATCGAACAGCTTCGCCGCCGATCCCTCGGTGATGCGCGTTGCCATGGTGCCGTCGGCCGGTCAGATGTCGCTCGTCATCGAGCTGTCCGACGAGGCGCGCAGCGTTTCAACGCAGCAGGTCACGCCGACTCTGCTAGTGGTGGAGGCGGGGCCGATCGCACTGCCATTGAAGCGACAAGTCCTGAACGCCCCATCGGGATTGGAGCTGGTGCAGACGGTCTCGGTTGACGAAGGAACCAACGCCGGCAAAGAGCACGTTCTGCGCCTCGGGGTGACGATGAAGAGGGCCGTGCCAAGTACGGTCCGCGTCGCCGGCCGCCGCGTGTACATCGACTTCATGGTCGCGGACGGCCCGATACCGGTTGCGCCGCCGAGGGCGGCAGGCGCGCCGATGGCGTTGCCGCGGGCAGCGCGTGTCACGGCGAGCGGCCATCCCGCTCCGGCTACCGCCGCTGGTCAACAGGCGTTGACGGGCGCAACATCCCGGCTCGAGGAGATTCAACCGTTCCTGCTTTCGGCTACGTCAGCCCCGGTGCCGAACCCGACGGTGCTGAATGCCGTCGCCGACGCGATCAGCAGCGTGCAGGAATCGCTCCGAGGCATGCAGCCTCCAGCGAAACAAGGTCCATCTTTCCAGTTGCTCGTGTCTGCTGCGTCACTGGCGAAGGAAGCCGTCAGTGCGGACTTTCACGGCGACCGCGCTTCGAAAGCGAAGCAGTCGATGGCCGCCCTTGCTGCGGCCAAGGCCCAGCTTCAATAGCTAGAAATTCGAGCCGTCGTCGGCGAATGGGAGATTTGCGTTCAGCCTTCTGGTCAGCGCGCCCTCGAGATCGGGTTCGCCAAGCGCAAGCAGCGCCTGCCGGTAACGCTCGATGTGAGCGGGGTTGTCGCGCTCACGGACCGCCAGATCATCAATGATGACGAGTGCTTCTGCGGCGTCGCCGGATCTCAGGTAGGCGTCTGCGAGCTGCGCCTGGGCGCGCGAAGCGACGTCCGGCAAGTCTCCGTCGATCGCGATCTCCACGAGCCGGATGAGCGCCGGCGTCGAATCCGGCACGCGTGCGACGAACTCCTCGAGTGCACTGGCTGCAGTGGTCAATTCGGACTGGTTCGCCCATCCATCGACCGCGAGCTGCATCAACGTCCATGCGGTCTCGGGAACGGCATTCGATGCTCGCAGTGCAAGGGCAGAAACGTCGGCCGTGATCTCGTGACTCTTGGTCACCGAGCGCCGGACGAGTTCTACTGCCTTTTCCGAGTGTCCTCCGCGCAACTGAATCTCGGCAATGGACAGCAGGAGGGCTGGATCGTCTTCAGCCATTTCGGGACGGAGATGCTCGGCTGCGGCGACCGCGTTGCCCTCTTCGACAAAGCGCCGGGCGAGTGATGCCTGCAACCCGAGATCATCGGGCTGACGCGACGCGGCTTCGCGGAGCACGTCAAGCGCGTCGTCGTCATCCACGGCGATGAGCGTGGTGGCCAGCCGCTTCCAATGAGCCGGCGTACGCGCGGCGGTGCGCGCTTCCGCGAAGTTGCCGGCAAGCAGATAGGCGTCGAAGAGACGTTCGGCGACGCCCGTGTCATCCGGCACGAGCTGAGCGGCTTCCTTCAGCACCGCTGCCGCTTCGCCATGACGGCCGCTGTCGAGGAGGTCGTCCGCCGTGCGCTTGAAGTCCGCGACGGCGCCCTTGTTGTCACCGGTTTCCTGGCGTGCCCGTGCAGCCGCGAGCCGCGCGTCGAAGTCATGCGGATCGAGCTCCGCGATCTGGATCAGGATTTCCGCGGCCCCTTTGCGATCGCCACGGCCCCGACGCCGCTCTTCGGCCCGCGTGAGGTAGGCGCGCGCCTCGACCGTCTGATTCTGTGATGAGGCGATCTCCGCCAGTTGAAGGAGCGCCTGTTCGTTGTCGTCGGCGACGGCCAGCACACGCTGATATGCAACTGACGCCTGACTATGGAGACCGCGGATACGAAGTCCGTCGGCGATCCCGAGGAACAGGTTCATCGCCTTCTCTGGTGAACCCGCGCGAACGTAGAGGTTGCCGAGCTTGGCTGCGGTCTGCAGATCGTCGGGCGTCTCACGAACAACCTGCTCGTACAGCTTGATGGCTGGACCAAGCTTGCCGATGCGGAGCAGCTTCTGAGCGTTGCGAAGAATGGCTGTGCGGTCCAATGTCATGGGAGCTACGGCATCAGGCTCGTAAGCGGGCGATATCACGATACAGCGTCTTGAACTGATTCATATAGGCAAACACCGTTCCCGCATCAACATATCGCAACTTCAATTCTGGCTGGAAAACTGCGCTTTGGTGGTCGACCGTCCCGAAGATCGACCGCCGCGATTACGGAAGCGGCGGTGCGAATACGAATTTGCACGGAGGTCGAAGCTATTTCGGCGCCATGCGAATGGCACCATCCAGCCTGATGACTTCGCCGTTCAGCATTTCGTTTTCGAAGACGTGCCGAACAAGCGATGCGTATTCAGTTGGACGGCCAAGCCGCGGCGGGAACGGCACCTGCTGCGCCAGCGATTCGCGCGCGGCTTGCGGGAGGCCGGCAAGCAGCGGAGTATCGAAGGTTCCCGGCGCGATCGTCATCACGCGAATCCCGACCCGAGCGAACTCGCGGGCCAGCGGTAGCGTCAGCGCAACGATGCCCCCCTTGGAGGCAGCATAGGCTGCCTGGCCGATCTGGCCGTCGAACGCGGCCACCGACGCCGTGGTGACGATGACGCCACGCTCGCCACCCTCCGTTGGCGCATTCGTGGACATCGCGGCCGCCGCGAGACGGATCACGTTGAACGTGCCGACCAGATTGATGTCGATGACGCGAGTGAAGTGGTCGAGGGGCTGCACACCTTCCTTGCCGAGAACGCGTTCGGCGGTCCCAACGCCGGCGGCGCAGACGACACCGTGAAGGGCGCCGAATCGCTGGACCACGCTGTCGACGCAGCGCTGCACGTCATCGCTGCTCGTCACGTCGGTGCGCACAAACTCGGCGGCGCTTCCCAGCCGTTGCGCGTGAGCGCGTCCCGTCGATTCACCGATGTCGGCGATGACGACGCGACCGCCAGCGGCAACGATCATGTCCGCCGTCGCTGCGCCAAGTCCCGACGCGCCACCGCTCACAAGGACGGTGCGTCCGTCCAATTGCATCGTGGGATCTTATCGCGGGCCGTACATGAGAAAGGCCGGCGATCTTTCGACCACCGGCCTTGAGGTGATTTGTGATTTGCGATTTGTGATTCGAAATCACAAATCATCGGTCACCAATCGCTAAACCACGTCCTTGTGCACGACTTCGGCGACTTCCTGCTTCTTCTTCCCGCCACCGAGGCCCTGAATCTGAAGCGTCGGCTCTTCCTTGAGTACCTGCTGGCGATAGAGCCGCTCCATCTCCTGATGGTGGTGCTGCTCCTCGGGCGTCAGCTGCTTGCGCGCACGCAGCTTCTCCTCGCGTGCGTTCTTGGCGATGCCGAGCTCATCGAGGTCGGTCTGCTTGCCCTTGGCAACGGCGTCCGCGTTGAGCACGAGCGAGTGCTGGGCGCTCGAGAGCGGCACCGACTTGTTCCCCGCGAAGATTTCGTGGCGACCGTGCTCCTCGTACCATTTCGTCAGCGTGGCCGTCATGTGCATCTTCTCGATGATGTTCCGCCAGCCGATCCCGGTGTTGTAGGCGCAGAACGAGATTTCGCCTTGCTGGGTCGCGTAGGGGATGATGCACATCTCGGTGCGCCGGAAGTCGTAGTTGAACAGATCCTGGAACCACATCCCGGCGATGAACAGGAAGTTCCACCGGTCGGAACGCCGCTTCTCGATGTCCGCCATCGTCCGGTCGCCGCTCACCTTGCCGTAGTCCTTACCCGTGGCGCCGAAGGTCTTGTCGAACTTCTTCATCAGATCGACGAGTCGGAAGTGCGTCGGCGCTTTGAACGGGTCGTAATTACGCATCAGCGCGAGCGCCATGCCGACTACCGACAGCGTCCTTCCGCGTGCCGCGTCGTTGACCTTTGCGACGTCCTTCGCCAGCTGCTCCGCTTTGAGGAAGGCGGTGACCGGAACGGCTTCCTTCGTTTCCTTGTCGATCATTACAGCCATGCCGATACCGCAGTTGGGATGGCAGCCGCAGGTCAACTGACCCCACTCCCGGTCGGGACCATGAACGACGTCGGCCCAGTCGGTGAACGTGGACATGAACGAAATGGGGAACCAGTCGCGGGTCGGCTCGCCGATGCCGGTCTGATTCTTCACGTCGTGCGCCAGATGCGACAGCGTGTAGCGCTGAGCCTTCCGACGTTCCGGCGTAATCTCTTCGTCGCGACCGGTGAATGACACCGGTTGGAAGGAAAGGAAGTTGATCCGCCTCGGGTTGTCGAGCGCAAACTCGATGACGCGTCCGACCTGCTCGTTGTTGACACCGTTGACGATGGTGATGACCGGAACGATGTCGACGCCGGCGGCGTGCAGGTTCTCGATGGCGCGCAGCTTGACATCGAAGAGATTGCCCACACGGCGGTGGGAATTGGCCGCGTTGCCGATGCCATCGAACTGCAGGTACGCGTAGCGAAGCCCGGCCTCGGCCGCCGCTTTCGCAAACTCAGGACTCTTGGCGAACTCGATGCCATTGGTCGCCGCTTGTACGCTGTTGTAGCCGACCTTGCGCGAGTAGCGGATCGCATCCAGGAAGTACGGCGACATCGTCGGTTCCCCGCCCGAGAACTGCACCGACATCTGACGCCGCGGCTTGATCGTGATCGCGTTGTCGAGCACCTGCTTGATGTCTTCCCAGGACAACTCGTGCACGAACCCCACCTGGTTCGCATCCATGAAGCAGGGGTCGCACATCATGTTGCAGCGGTTGGTGAGATCTACCGTCAGCACCGACCCGCGGCCGTGCAGCACGGTGGAACTGCCGTGCTTGTGCAGCGTCTCGTCGTTGTGCGCCCGGATGTCACGCCCCGGAAACACTTCCTCGAGGTGCTTGAAGAAGGCCGTGTCGATCGCCATCACGTCCTCGAAATGGCCGTGGATGGGACAGTCCTTCTCCATGACGATCTTTCCGTCTTTCTCCCGGATGGTCGCCTTGATTTCGCCGACCTTCTCGTTCAGGAGAACGGAGACGTCCTTCTTTCCGTCGAGAATCTCCTGCCGCGCTTCGCGCACGCAGGTTGGACAGAGCGAATCGGTCTGTCTGGGCCAGCCGAGAGGCGGCTTCGTCTTCTGGTAGGACTTGAGCAGCGGTTTGTCAGACCACCGAGGTGTGAACGAAGGGTTCTGTTTGATCTTGTTGGCGGCTGAAAACAGCTGCCAGACGCCGTTGGCGGCGACCGACAAACCCTTCTCCACATATTTCATCGGTGCGTGCATCTCGTATTCTCCTTACGCATCAGGCTCAGCCGGGGCGGCTCTGGGGCGGCGGGAGCTCGCCCCGAGGCGCCGCGCGGCGTAGGGCCGACCCTAAGGGTCGGCAGCTACGTAGTAGGCCGGGCCCTGGCACCCGGCCGATCCGTGCAATCGTAGGGGAGTTGTTCGGGGAATCGATTGAATTTCCAGCGGGCTGGCGAAAAGCAGGTTTCAGGTGTCAGGTATCAGGTTTCAGCGGCAGTCGGTTGGGCCTGGAAACCTAGAACAGACCTGAAACCTGATACCTGATACCTGACTGGTTTCGATGCGCGCAGCGCATCGAAACATCCAGATCATTGTATTTCCCTTATGTTGTCTGGCTCGTCAGAATGGGCGCACCATGTTCAATCCGTACGACTTTTCCCCGTCCCGGCAGGGTCTCTATGACCCGAGTGACGAACGCGATGCCTGTGGCGTTGGCTTCGTCGTCGACATCAAGGGACGCAAGTCGAATGCGATTGTGCGCAAGGCGATGGAGGTGCTCATCAACCTCGAACATCGCGGCGCGTGTGGGTGCGAGGCGAACACGGGCGATGGCGCCGGGATCCTGATCCAGACACCAGACAAGTTCTTTCGCCAGGTTGTTCCGTTCGCGCTGCCGGAGGTGGGTTCGTATGGCGCGGGCCTCGTCTTTCTCCCGCGTGACCAGCGCGACCGCGAGACGATCCGCACTCTCATCGCGACCGTGGTTGAGGAGGAAGGCGCAACGCTCCTCGGCTGGCGCGACGTCCCAAATGACAACGGCCTGATCGGCGACAGCGCGAAAGCGACGCAGCCGGTTTTCCAGCAGCTCTTCATCGGTGCTCCCGCTTCCGTCGCGACGCCGGCGGGGACGTCCCCGACGCCTGGTTCACCCGAACACCGGCAGTGGTTCGAGCGGAAGCTGTACGTGATCCGCAAGCGGATCGAGAATGCCGTTGACGGCATCACGATCAACGCGCTGTCGCGCCGCTTCTTCTACATCGTGAGCCTGTCGTGCAACACGCTCATCTACAAGGGCATGCTGTCGGCGCGGCAGCTGGCGCCGATGTTCCCCGACCTATCCGACCCCGCGCTCGAATCGTGTCTTGCGCTCGTCCATCAGCGGTTCAGCACGAACACGTTCCCGTCGTGGCCGCTGGCGCATCCGTACCGCTTCATCGCGCACAACGGCGAAATCAACACGCTGCGCGGCAACATCAACTGGATGCGTGCGCGGCAGGGACTGCTCGAGAGTGACTTGCTTGGCGACGACCTGAAAAAGATGCTGCCCGTTATCCGCGAAGGGGGCAGTGACACGGCGACCTTCGACAACACACTCGAGTTCCTGACGATGACCGGGCGCTCGCTGCCGCACGCGATCCTCATGATGATTCCCGAGCCATGGAGCGGGAACGACATGATGGATGCGGATCGCAAGGCGTTTTACGAGTATCACTCATCGCTCATGGAGCCGTGGGATGGCCCCGCGTCGATCGCGTTCACCGACGGCACCGTGATTGGCGCCGTGCTGGATCGCAACGGCCTTCGCCCGTCGCGTTACTGCGTGACAAAGGACGACCTCGTCATCATGGCGTCGGAGGTCGGTGTTCTCGACATCCCGCCCGAAGACGTGCTCGTCAAAGAGCGTCTGCACCCCGGACGCATTTTCCTCGTCGACACGTCGAAGGGGCGCATTGTCGATGACGATGAGATCAAGCGGGAGCTCGCGGCACAGCATCCCTACCGCCAGTGGCTCGACACGCATCTGGTCGACATCAACGATCTTCCACCCGCGCGCGCCGAGCAGCCGGACCATGAGACCGTCCTGAAGCGCCAGCAGGCGTTCGGCTATACGCAGGAAGACCTGCGTGTGCTGATCGCGCCGATGGCGATCAAGGGCGAGGAACCGGTCGGCTCAATGGGTACCGACACGTCGCTCGCGGTGCTGTCGGACCGCCCGCGGCTGCTGTACGACTATTTCAAACAGCTATTCGCGCAGGTCACCAATCCGCCGCTCGATGCGATTCGCGAGGAGCTGGTCACGTCGATGGCGTCGACGATTGGGCCCGAGCGCAACCTGCTGAAGCCCGAGCCGGAGTCGTGCCGTCAAATCGGGATCAAGTACCCGATCATTCACAACGAGCACGTCGCGAAGCTGCGGCATCTGCCGCCTGACTCGCCGTTCCGCTCGACGACGCTGCCGATGGTCTTCGATCCGGAGAAAGGTGGCGCGGGTCTCGAGCAGGCGATGACCGACCTGTGTCGGCGCGCCAGCGAGGCGGTCGCGGCCGGCTACGACATTCTGATCCTGTCGGACCGAGGTGTTGGACCGAAGCTCGCACCGATTCCAAGCCTGATGGCGACGGCGGGCGTTCACCATCACCTGGTTCGCGAAGGGACGCGCACGCGCTGCGGGCTCGTGGTGGAATCAGGCGACGCACGCGAAGTGCACCACGTCTCGCTGCTGCTCGGCTACGGCGCCGGGGTCGTGAATCCGTACCTGGCGTTCGAGACGATCGACGACATGATCGCGCACGGCCTCATCTCCGGTGTGTCGCGCGAGGAGGCGATCGACCATTACGTCAAGGCGCTCAACAAGGGCATCCTGAAAGTGATGTCCAAGATGGGCATCTCGACGCTGGCAAGCTATTGCGGCGCCCAGATCTTCGAGGCGATCGGGCTCAACCAGGAATTCATCGACCGGTTCTTCACCCACACAACGTCGCGGGTCGGCGGCGTCGGCATCGATGTCATCGCCAAGGAAGCGTGCATGCGCCACGAGCGCGCATACGGGCCGCAGCCGGCCGGCGTCGACGACTTGAACCCGGGCGGTGAGTACCAGTGGCGCCGTGACGGCGAATACCATCTGTTCAATCCCGACACGGTCTTCAAGCTGCAGCATGCAACGCGCAGCGGACAGTACGCGATATTCAAGGACTATACGCGCGGCGTCGATCGGCAGAACGAACATCGCGCGACGCTGCGCGGCCTGTTCCGTCTGAAGCCGGCGGGGGCGGCGCTGCCCATCGACGAAGTCGAACCGGCCGAGTCGATTTTCAAACGGTTTTCAACCGGCGCGATGTCCTACGGCTCCATCAGCGGCGAGGCGCACGAGACACTCGCCATTGCGATGAACCGCCTTGGCGGCAAGTCGAACACGGGTGAGGGCGGGGAAGACCCTGCGCGCTACGTCCGGGATCCGAACGGCGATTCACGACGCAGCGCCATCAAGCAGGTTGCCTCCGCGCGCTTCGGCGTCACGAGCGAATACCTGGTGAATGCCGACGACCTGCAGATCAAGATGGCGCAGGGGGCAAAGCCCGGTGAGGGTGGACAGTTGCCCGGGCACAAGGTGTATCCGTGGATTGCGAAGGTCCGGTACTCGACGCCCGGTGTCGGGCTTATTTCGCCGCCGCCGCATCACGACATCTATTCCATCGAGGACCTGGCGCAGCTCATTTTCGACCTGAAGAACAGCAATCCGCGCGCCCGCATCCATGTGAAGCTCGTGGCGGAGGGCGGCGTCGGCACGATCGCCGCCGGCGTTGCGAAGGCGCATTCCGACGTGGTGCTGATATCGGGGCACGACGGCGGCACCGGCGCGTCGCCGTTGACGAGCATCAAGCATGCGGGATTGCCGTGGGAACTTGGCCTCGCGGAGACGCAGCAGGTGCTCGTCCTGAACAAGCTCCGCGATCGCATCGTCGTGCAGGTCGACGGCCAGATGAAGACCGGCCGCGACGTCGTCATCGCCGCACTGCTCGGCGCCGAGGAGTTTGGCTTCGCGACCGCACCGCTGGTGGTGATGGGCTGCGTGATGATGCGCGTGTGTCACCTGAACACGTGTCCGGTCGGCATCGCGACGCAGGATCCGGAACTGCGAAAGAAATTCGCAGGCAGGCCGGAATTCGTCGAGAACTTCTTCCGGTTCATCGCGCAGGAAGTACGCGAGCTGATGGCGGAGCTCGGCTTCCGCACTATCGATGAGATGGTTGGCCGCGCGGACTGCCTCGACCTCGAAGCCGCGGTGCACCATTGGAAGGCGCACGGGCTCGATCTGCGGCCGCTGCTGTATATGCCCGATCTGCCCGCGAGCGTCGCGCGCCGCCGCGTCCGCGACCAGGATCACGGCCTCGACGTCGCGCTCGACAACGACTTGATCGCGAAGAGCCGTCCGGCGCTGGAGCACAGGATGCCCGTCGAGATCCACGCATTCATCCGCAATGCGGACCGGACCGTCGGGACGATGCTCGGCTCGGAGGTGACGCGGCGGTACGGTGCGGCGGGTCTGCCGGATGACACGATCAAGATCACCTTCACCGGCTCTGCGGGTCAAAGCTTCGGCGCGTTCGTTCCGCGCGGCATCACGATGACACTCGTGGGCGATGCCAACGACGGGTTCGGGAAGGGACTCTCCGGCGGAAAGATTGTTGCGTATCCGCCCAGGAGCTCGACCTTCCGGTCCGAGGACAACATCATCGTCGGCAACGTGGCGTTCTACGGCGCCACCAGCGGCGAAGCGTATGTGCGAGGGGTGGCGGGCGAGCGGTTCTGCGTCCGCAACAGCGGCGCACACGTCGTCGTTGAAGGCGTTGGCGACCACGGCTGCGAATACATGACGGGCGGCCGCGTCATCGTGCTCGGTCGTACCGGGCGCAATTTCGCGGCGGGCATGAGCGGCGGCATCGCGTACGTGCTCGACCGCGAGGGCATGTTCGATCGGCGCTGCAATCGAGAGATGGTCGATCTCGAGCCGCTCATCGACGCAGACGACCTCGACTTCGTCCATGTCGCCATCGTCAAGCACGCGACATTGACCGGTTCCCGCTATGCGGAGGTATTGCTCGCCGACTGGGCGTCGGTGCACAAGAAGTTCGTGAAGGTGATGCCACGCGACTACAAGAGGGCGTTGGCGGCCGAGGCACGGCGCCGCGAGGAAGAAGCGCGCGAGGCGACGATGACGATGCCCGTCGTGGCGGCGCCGAAGATCAGAAGGTCGAAACGAGGGGTATCAGCAAAGGCGCTGCAGCAGATTCATGGGTAAGCCAACGGGGTTCATCGAAATCCAGCGGAAGAAACATCCGACCAGGCCGGTGGAAGAGCGTATCCACGACTGGCGCGAGGTGTATCTGCCGTCGCCGACAGCCGACCTGATGGAGCAGGGCGCGCGATGCATGGACTGCGGCATCCCGTTCTGCCATCAGGGATGTCCGCTCGGCAACCTGATTCCGGATTGGAACGATCTCGTCTACCGCGACAAGTGGAGCGCGGCCATCGATCGGCTCCACGCGACGAACAATTTCCCCGAGTTCACCGGCCGGCTCTGTCCTGCGCCGTGCGAGGGGTCGTGCGTGCTCGCGATCAATGACGACGCCGTGACCATCAAGGACATCGAAGTCTCGATCATCGACCGCGCCTACGCCGAAGGATGGGTGATTCCGCAGCTGCCGGCCACGCGCAGCTGGAAGAAGGTGGCGGTCGTCGGCTCGGGACCGGCCGGACTGGCAGCCGCCGATCAGCTGAATCGCGCCGGTCATCTGGTGACCGTGTTTGAGAAGTCCGATCGCATTGGCGGCCTGCTGCGTTACGGGATCCCGGAATTCAAGATGGAGAAGCGCATCCTCGATCGGCGGCTCGCGCTGATGGAGGCCGAGGGGGTGGTCTTCAGGCCCGGGGTGAACGTCGGCGTCGATGTGCCGATGAAGCGTCTTCAGTCGGATTTCGACGCGATTCTACTGGCCGGAGGCGCCGGACAACCGCGCGACCTGAAGGTTCCCGGACGAGATCTGAGCGGAATCCATTTCGCGATGGCGTTCCTGACGCTGCAAAACCGCCGCTGCGAGGGCGATCAGATTCCGGACGAGGAATTCATTTCCGCCAAAGATCGCGACGTGGTCATCATCGGTGGAGGCGATACGGGTGCCGATTGTCTTGGCACGGTCCACCGCCAGGGCGCGCGCTCGGTTCACCAGCTCGAGCTGATGCCGATGCCGCCCGAGACACGCGCTGCCGACAATCCATGGCCGCAATGGCCATTGATTTTCCGAACCTCACCCGCGCACGATGAAGGCGGCGAGCGCCTCTACTCGGTCTCGACGCAGCAATTCCTCGGCGATCGGAAGGGGCGCGTGCGGGCGTTGCAAGCGACCAAGGTTGAGATCGTCCGCAAGGATGGGCGCGTCGACTTCGCGCCTGTGCCCGGTTCGGAGTTCGAGATCAAGACCGATCTCGTACTGCTGGCGATGGGGTTCGTCGGTCCTGAACGAGGTCCACTGATCGAGGACCTCGGCGTGACACTCACCTCGCGCGGCAACGTCGGTCGCGATGCGCGGTGGATGACCAATGTGCCCGGTGTCTTCACGGCCGGAGACATGCAGCGCGGCCAGTCGCTGATCGTGTGGGCGATTGCAGAGGGACGCTCGGCGGCTCGCGCGATCGATCAGTACTTGGCAGGCGAGTCGCAGCTTCCAGCACCACTGCAATAGCCCGTCAACCTTCATTTGCACGAGCCACAGCGACTCAGAGATACAAGAGATACAGAGGAAAGAATTGACTCTGTGCCTCTGTGTCTCTGTGGCCCGTCGTCAGTGAAAGTTCTTCCCGTTATGATTGTGAAATGTCCGTTCGTGATGTTCTGATCGTCGGTGCTGGCCCGTCGGGCCTCGCGACCGCGATTGCCGCCAAGCAGCACGGCCTCGACTATGCCCTCGTCGAGAAGGGCGTGCTCGTCAACTCGATCTTCAATTTTCCGATGCACATGGTGTTCTTCACCACGCCGGAGCTCCTTGAAATCGGAGGGCTCCCGCTGGTGACCCCGTATGACAAGCCGACGCGTCTCGAAGCGCTGCGCTACTACCGTCGCGTCGTGGACACCTACGATTTGCAGATTTCTTTTCACGAGAAGGTCACATCGATCGAAAAAGAGAGCGATGGGCGCTTCATCGTGGAAACAGAAACCGATCGCGGCGCGACGCGGGTTCGGGAGGCGCGCGCGATCGTCCTCGCGATTGGCTACTACGACCTGCCGAATGACCTTGGCATCCCTGGTGAAGACCTGCCGCACGTCTCGCACTACTACACGGACGCGCACCCGTACTACCGCCGACGCGTCGTCGTGGTCGGCGGCAAGAACTCCGCGGCCGAGGCGAGCCTCGAGCTGTTTCGCGGTGGCGCGCACGTGACGCTCGTCCACCGGCATCCGACGCTCGGCGATTCGATCAAGTACTGGGTCAGACCCGACATCGAGAACCGCATCAAGGAAGGATCGATTGCCGCGCGCTTCAACGCGTGCGTCCGGGAGATCACCCGGACGACCGTCGTCATCGACCACCAGGGGACGCGTGAGGAGATTCCTGCTGAAGGTGTGTTTCTCTTGACCGGCTACCACCCCGACGTCGATCTGATGCGCAACGCGGGGATCCACGTGGACGATGTGACCCTCGCGCCGGAACTGAACATGGAGACGTTCGAGACCAACGTTCCGAACCTGTTCATCGCGGGCGGCGCTATCGCGGGAAAGAAGACCGGCAACATCTTTATCGAGAACGGCCGTTTCCACGGGCAGAAGATCATCGCGGTGCTCACCGATCGCCTGCACCGCGATTAGTCGTTCGAGACGTCAGGAGAACCGGTCAGTTCCGAACGCGTTCGTAGACATCGTATCCCTCGAACCTCTTGATTCGCCGAAATGCACCGCTCGTCGTAGCGGCGTCATAGAGTCGCCACATCCGCGACATTCGGCCGACCACCAGGTAATCGGGATCGGCCGCGAGCGGATCGTACGGGATCGGCACGTCCTGCTGCAGGAATGTGCGCCGGTTGAGTTCGACGTGAACGGGGTCTGGCGGATAGTGATAGCGGCGATCGAGTAGAAGAAACAATTCGGACTCGTAGGTTTCGATCAACGTGTCCGATGGTGTGCTCGTGTTGAGGAATTCGGCGACACGAGTCGGCACGGATGGTCGTGACTCGAAGAAGACCCTGGCCAATACGTTCATCGTGGACGGCACGGTCATGAGCAGGAGTCCCGCCATCACGGCCGTTCCGACGAGCCCTGACACACGCATCGTCGCAAAGGTCGCGTTCGCGCGGATTCGGCGAAGCCCGTCGCGAAGCAGCACACCCAGAGCGATGCTGCCAACCAGCAACGGCGGGAACAGATACCGAGGGAAACCGACGGAAAGGAAGGTATACCAAGCCAGCCAGCTCGCGGCGAACGTCGTCAGTGCCAGCTTGACCATTTCACGCCCGTCGGATCCTTCACCGCTGCGCAGGTGCACCAGCGAAGTGCGCGCGGCATACGCGAGGCCCCACGTCACCGGAATCGCGTATTCCACGCTCCACCCAAGCGTCAGGAGTCGTACAGAAGGGACCATGACCCACGCAGTTACTTGCCACAACCCGGGAACCACAACCCCTGTCTGCATTCGGCCCTCGAGCAAGAGCGCTTCCCCGACCGGGATCAACTGGCTGAGGACGATCGCGCCCACAAGCGCAATTCCAAAACGAACCGCAAGCACCCTCCGATGCGTGAGAAGCGACAACGCAATCGGGAGGAGGAGTGATGCGACGAAGAACGGTCCGCCTTGCAGTTTCACGACCAAGGCGAGTGCCCAGAAGACGATCGCAGCGATCGTCCATGCGGCTTCTCGTGTCTTATCCAACGTTCCCTCGACGGTCGTCAGGAAGCAGGCATAGCCGGCCAGCAGGTAACACAGCATCGGCATCTCGCCGAGTGCCTGCCGGCCGATGATAAGTGGCTGGAAATCGGCGTGCGGCGCGACCAGAATGGCCACGGCGAGTGCCCACCATGCCGCGGCGGTGTCGTACAGCCGTCGCGTGAGATGAAAAATCAACCAGAGCGTCGCTCCCATCAACAGCACACCGGGTACCCGACCCTGCCATGGCCCGATGCCGAGCAACCGAAAACTCAACGCGACCGGCGCAATTACCGTCACTTGTGCGGCCAGGCCGAGCGACTGCGGTACGCCCTCCAGTAATTGCCCGACCCAGCCGCGCTCCACCCAGTTACGCGCAGCAGCAAGCGTCCATCCTTCGTCCCACCAGAGGGCCGGATGCGTGCCCAGGCGCCAGAAGGACGAAACCACCCAGGCCAGGACGGCGAAAACGGCGGCGGCACGACTGTCCACGGATTCGTCTCAGGCCGCTCGGCGCCTTTTGGCGACGATGACATAAGCGGCACATGTCAGTTCATCTTCGCTGAACGCACCCAGCTCCGCGCGAATCGTCGGGGTCAGCCAGTCTTCTCCTTCACGAAGCGCGCAATAGTGATTGACGACGTCGAATCGCCGCTCGAACGCGGAGAGAAACTGATCGCGACGCCATTCGTTGAGCGGCACATGAAACGGCAGACGTCGGCGGCGCAGATGATCCCAGGCATCGATGCCGTGCGGGAGTGTCCGAAGAGGAACTTCCGTCAGCGTCACGTTATGCCCGCCGGACGGGCTGCTGAATAAATGAATGCACGCCCATACGAGCCCGCCAGGTCGCACCACGCGGTGCAGTTCGTCGATGACGCGGGGGACGTCGAGGAAGTGCTCGAACGCCGCCACCGATGTGACGAGATCGAATGAAGCCTCACGGAACGGAAGTGCCGTTACGTTGCCGCAGACGAGCGTGTCGTCCGAAGACGCCACGTCACCATTGAAGCTGCGCGCATACAGCCAGCGCGCAACCCGATATGCGACAGCTGTTAAGTCGTGGGCCGGACGATTGACGAGATCGACACCAACCACACGGTGTCCGGCGCGCTTCAACAAGGTGTATTGCGGGCGAAGACGACCGTTCGCGAGATCGAGAATCGCGATCGGCCGTGAGAAATCCACCTGGCTGTCGAGATCGCGACGACGCCAGGCGGCAAGCTGCCGCTCGTGTGCGGCGCGTCGGCCGCGTGTCAGATCGAGCAGAAACCGGGCGTGCTCGGTCACGTCGACAGGTCTGAAAAGACGCTCATGTATGGCGCGTCAGGCCTTCTCCGCCACGACTACGATTTCGTCGCCGCGCGTCCAGGAGTTCAGCATGAAAAGCCAGTAGAGCATCGTCGACAGCGACTTGCGAAGCGGGCCGAACTCGCCGGTTGTGCCCTGACCACCCATCATGTCCAGGAGATCACGGTACAACGGTGAGTAGAACGGGAACCCCCATTCAATGACTCTGGTTACTTTGAGGCCGCTTCCTTGAATCTTCTGAATCAGCTCCCCGTACGCATAGTTCCTGACGTGACCGACCTCGCCAGCCTCGAACCGCCGCATGCGTCCCTGGACAGTCGTCACAACCAGGTAACGGCCGGTCATCGCGGCGAGGTTGCGGATCGCTGCGATGTCGTCCGGGATGTGCTCCAGCACTTCACTGCATATGACCAGGTCGAACGTCCGGTCCAAACGTCCAGCGGCAAGATCGAGGATCGAGAATGTGGCCGACGGCACCTTCTGCCGCGCAAGTTCGAGTCCGGATTGCGAGATGTCTGTGCCGTACGGCCTGATCTGCCCGAATTCGTCGACCAAATCGGCGAGGAGTGAACCCTGTCCGCAGCCGACGTCGAGGACGTCCGTGAAGCTGAGTGGGCGGATCGCATTCATGATCAGACGGCGGATGTGACGTGACATCGGCCCGTGCCGCTTCATGTCGTCCCACTTGGTCTCCCACCCGCGGTCGTACTGCTCGACGGACATCGCCGGCGCGTGATCGTTCATCGCGGCTCCAGAGTTGCGGCGGCGGAGGCCGAATCATGACGCCTGAATACGTACTCATTACAGCCGGTCGGTACCTGTGCCTGAACGAAGCGCATCATGGCGAAACCGGCAGGCGCGATGAACTGCTCGACGCGTGAGCGGCTCGCGTACTCGTATGGATAACCTCCGACCCAGTCGACAACGTCGTACCAAAAGCTCATGCCGCGCTCCTTTTCCAGCGGGTTGCGGCGCGTGACAAGGGCCTTCGCGACGAAGATGACCGCGGCTGCAACAGCAGCCATCATGCTCTTTGCGAAC
>Ga0207701_10000119_pt1 | contig 71102 bp, 71 predicted proteins | sample KBSSwiSSwithPhiX_FD_184294 | JGI IMG/M metagenome (GOLD analysis project Ga0207701, IMG submission 184294) | Switchgrass rhizosphere bulk soil microbial communities from Kellogg Biological Station, Michigan, USA, with PhiX - S5 (SPAdes) (version 2) | ecosystem: Environmental > Terrestrial >... | reverse complement strand
TCGAGGCATTGAAGACGGGAACGATCAACCCGGCCCGGGCCCTTGGCCTCGACAGGGAACTGGGCAGCATCGAGCCGGGCAAGCTGGCCGACCTGGTAGTGCTCGACGACAATCCGCTCGAGAATATCCGCAACTCCGACCATATCGCGATGACGATGCAGGGCGGGCGGCTGTTCGACAGCAACCTCCAGATCGTCGCGGGCGGCACCGGCGGCTTCAAGCCCTTCTGGTTCAGCGAGCAGGCCGGCGGCGCGTTTACCGCCGGCGCGACGATGGGCGTACCTCACGAGGATTAGGCCTTGCCGTTAGCGTAAAGCGATGTGCCGGTTGACCGCCATGGTTGCCCCAAGGCGCTCACCGCACTAAGCGGACGCGCGATGGACAAGGTATCTTCACGCCCCAACCGGCCGGCGCTGGCGCTGCATGTGCCCGAGCCGCCGTTCCGGCCAGGCGACACGCCCGATTTCTCGTCGATCAAGGTGCCTGCCGCGGGCGAGGCCCCACGCCCCGACGTCGCGGCCAAGGCGGAAGAGACCTTCCCACTCTGCACGCACCTGGTCCGGGTGCTCGACGAAAAGGGCAAGGCGGTCGGACCATGGGACCCCAAGCTCGACGCCGATACGCTCAAGAAGATGCTGAAGGACATGAAGACGGTCCGCGTCTTCGACGACCGCATGTACCGCGCGCAGCGGCAGGGCAAGACGAGCTTCTACATGAAGTGCACCGGGGAAGAGGCGATCGCGGTGGCGACCGCGACGGCGATGGACCCGGAGGATATGCACTTCCCGACCTATCGCCAGCAGGGGCTGCTTGTCGCGCGCGGCTATCCGCTGGTGACGATGATGTGCCAGATCTATTCCAACAAGGGCGACCCGGTGAAGGGCCGCCAGCTGCCGATCATGTATTCGGACAAGAAGCACGGCTTCTTCTCGATCTCGGGCAATCTCGGTACCCAATATCCGCAGGCGGTGGGCTGGGCGATGGCATCCGCGATTAAGGGCGACAGCCGCATCTGCATGGGCTGGATCGGCGACGGCGCCACGGCCGAGGGGGATTTCCACTCTGCAATGACTTTTGCCGCCGTCTACCAGGCGCCGGTGATCCTGGCGGTGGTCAACAACCAGTGGGCGATTTCCAGCTTCTCCGGAATTGCCGGGGCCGAACAGGCGACCTTCGCCAGCCGCGCGATCGGCTATGGCATGGCGGGCCTCCGCGTTGACGGCAATGACGCGCTGGCAGTCTATGCGGCGGTCAAGTGGGCATCGGAGCGGGCGCGGACCAACAAAGGGCCCACCCTGATCGAGTTCTTCACTTATCGCGCCGAAGGGCATTCGACCTCCGACGACCCGACCGGCTACCGCGCCAAGGGCGAGGCCGAGGAATGGCCGCTGGGCGACCCGATCGTGCGGCTGAAGGCGCATCTCGTCGCGCTGGGCGCATGGGACGACGAGCTCGACGCCGAGCTCGACAAGGAAATCGATGCCACCGTCCGCGCGGCGCAGAAGGAAGCCGAGCAGCAGGGCATCCTGCCCCAGCAGGGCTTCGACAATATCCCGTCGATGTTCGAAGACGTCTACGCTTCGACCCCCTGGCACCTGGCCGAGCAGCGCGACCAGGCGCTGGACGAGGCTCGCGAGTTTCTGGGGCACGAGCCGAAATGACCCAAGCCGCGACCAAGACCCGCAACATGATCGAGGCGATCAACGACGCCCACCGCGTAATGATGGCGCGCGACGAGGACATCGTCGTGTTCGGTGAGGACGTCGGTTTTTTCGGCGGCGTGTTCCGGGCAACGGCCGGGCTGCAGAAAGAGTTTGGCAAGACCCGTTGCTTCGACGCGCCGATCTCGGAAGGCGGGATCGTCGGCACCGCGGTCGGCATGGCCGCCTATGGCCTGAAACCGCTGATCGAGATTCAGTTCGCCGACTATATCTACCCCGGTTACGACCAGATCGTCAGCGAGGTCGCCCGCATCCGCTATCGCACCGCGGGCGAATGGACCATGCCGATGGTTATCCGCACGCCCTATGGCGGCGGCATTTTCGGCGGCCAGACGCATAGCCAGAGCCCCGAGGCGCTGTTCACCCATTGCGCCGGGCTGAAGGTGGTGATCCCGTCCAATCCCTATGACGCCAAGGGCTTGCTGATTAGCGCGATCGAGGACCCCGACCCGGTGATCTTCTTCGAGCCCAAACGCATCTACAACGGCCCGTTCGACGGTCACCACGACCGGCCTGTCACACCTTGGTCGAAGCATGGGCTCTCCGAGGTTCCGGACGGCCATTATTCGGTGCCGCTGGGCAAGGCCAAGGTGGTGCGCGAAGGCGAGGCGCTGACCGTGCTGACCTATGGCACGATGGTCCATGTCGCGCTGGCGGCGATCGAGGATAATGGCGTCGACGCCGAGGTAATCGATCTTCGCACCCTGGTTCCGCTCGACATCGAGACGATCGAGGAAAGCGTCAAGAAAACCGGCCGCTGCCTGGTGGTCCAGGAGGCGACCAAGACGAGCGGCTTCGGCGCCGAACTTGCCACCCTGGTGCAGGAGCGCTGCTTCTATCATCTGGAAGCGCCGGTCGAGCGCGTGGCTGGCTGGGATACGCCCTACCCGCACGCCTATGAGTGGGTCTATTTCCCCGGCCCGATCCGCATGAAGAACGCCTTGAAGAAGGTCCTCGCAGCATGAGCGTCTATCAGTTCAAGCTTCCCGATATTGGCGAAGGCATCGCCGAGGCCGAGATCGTCGCCTGGCACGTCAAGGTCGGCGACAAGGTCGAGGAAGACCAGCAGCTGGCCGACATGATGACCGACAAAGCGACGGTCGAGATGGAAAGCCCGGTCGCGGGAGTGGTGAAGTCGCTGGCCGGAGAGGTCGGCGACCAGATCGCGATCGGATCCGTACTGGTCGAGATCGAGACCGAGGGGGGTGCTCCTGCCGTGAAGTCCGAACCCGCCGCGGCGAGCGAAGTTGAACAGCCGATGGCCGATGGCGCCGAAGCGCCGACCAGGGAACAGGAAGAAGCCATCCCGACCATGGCCGTCGCGCCGGAACCGGAACCCGTCCCCGCCCCGGCACCGCGCGTCGAACCGGAAGTGGCCAAGAAGGAGCCTTCGCACGAGAAGGTCCTCGCTTCGCCCGCAGTGCGGCAGCGGGCGCGCGATCTCGGCATCGACCTTGGCCAGGTGAAGACCGGCAGCGACCGCATTCGCCATGCCGATCTCGACGCCTACCTGCTCTATAATGGCGGCAGCGTGTCCGGCCGTGGCGGAGCGCCGCGCCCCGATGAGACGATCAAGGTGGTCGGCCTCCGCCGCAAGATCGCCGAGAATATGCAGGAGGCGAAACGCCGAATCCCGCACTTCACCTTGGTCGAAGAGTTTGACGTCACCGCGCTCGAAGAGACGCGGACGATGATGAACGCCGACCGCGGCAGCAATCCCAAGCTGACCGTGCTGCCCTTCCTGATCACGGCGATGGCCAAGGCGCTGCCCGAGTGGCCGATGCTCAATGCGACCTTCGATGACGATGCCGGGGTGATCACTCGCCACGGATCGCTCAATCTCGGCATGGCGACCCAGACGCCCAACGGGCTGATGGTGGCGGTCATTCGCGACGCGCAGAACCAGAGCGTGTGGCAGCTGGCGCGCGAGATTTTGCGCCTCGCCGACGCGGCGCGGACCGGCAAGGCCACGCGCGAGGAGCTGAGCGGTTCGTCGATCACCCTCTCCAGCCTCGGCCCGATGGGCGGGGTAACCTCGACGCCCGTCATCAACCGGCCGGAAGTGGCGATCATCGCCGTCAACAAGGTCCGCGAGATGCCGGTGATCATCGACGGGGAGCTGGAAGCCAGGAAATTGATGAACCTGTCGCTGAGCTGCGACCACCGGGTGGTCGATGGCTGGGACGCGGCCAGCTTCATGCAGACGTTAAAGGGCTACATCGAAAACCCGATCCGGCTGTTGTCCGCCTAATCTCCCCCCCTCCCGGAGTTGGGAGGGGCAGAGATCGATCCCAGTTAGCCGCGGCGGGCGTCGAGGCTGAGCCGGCCGCCGCCAAACGCGACGACCTGCAGCAGGCCGCCGGCCATAGCGATATTCTTGAAGAAGTGGATGAACTGGTTCTGGTCGGACAGGGCCGAATGGAACGTCAGCGCGGCCAGGATCGAGAAGATGGCCAGCGCCAGCGCAACGAGGCGCGTGCGATAGCCCAGGACAAGCGCCCATCCGCCGACCAGTTCGACTGCCGCCGCGCCGGCGAAGGCCAGCTGAGGGAGCGGCAGGCCGGCCGACGCAATATAGCCGATCGTGCCTGACGGATCCGCCAGCTTGCTGGCGCCGGACAGGATGAAGATGGCGGCAATCAGGACTCGGCCAGCGAGCGCCAGAGCGTCGCCAGACGATTTCGACCGCGACAGCTGTCCGTCGTTGGTCAGAACGGGAGTGAGGCTAACCATGTGAATTCTCCAATCTTGGCGGTGAGCGCCCCGGCTCCCCGAGGGGTGCGAGAAGCCGGGGCACTTGGGTGGTGCCGGCCGAGGAGGCGTTGGCCGGCACGCTGGGGAAGGGTCAGGCAGCGAGCAAGAAGACCTGGTCTTGCGCCTGTTTCAGCGAAGCTTCGCGATGCTCGGGGCTGAGGCCCAGGCCTTCCGCGAGCACGAACTCCGGCTCGACACCGATGAAGTTGAACACGCCCTTCAAATAGGTTTCGAGATGCTCGAGCGGCGCCGCCGGAGCGCCTTCGCCGTAAAAATTGCCGCGGGCCAGGGCGACGATGACGCGCTTGTCCTTGACCAGCCCTTCCGGGCCGTTGGCGGTGTAGTGGAAGGTCTTGCCGGCGATGGCGATGCGGTCGATCCAGGCCTTGAGCTGGCTGGGGACAGTGAAATTGTACATCGGAGCGCCGATCACCACCACGTCGGCGGCAAGGAACTCATCGAGCACGGTCGAGTCGGCAAATGCCTCGAGCGTCAGGTGCGGAAGCGGGTTGGCGACCAGGTCGCGGGTTACGACCTGCTCGCCCCAGTTGGAGGCCTTCAACTGCCCGACGATCGAGTCGGTGAGGTGGCGGCTGGCGCTGTTTTCGCCGTTGATGCTGCTGTCGATTCGAAGGATAGTCATTTTTCCGTCCTTGGTATTGATTTGTTACCGGGACACTTTAAATAACCGCCTGTGAAACCCCTGCAAGAACGCACTTTTTTGGTTCTCACGAACAAATTTGTGCCGTGGGAACATCGAAGTAACTGGAGCTTGAAATGAAAGACCCAAGCAGCCCCGTGTGCCGCACCATCAGCACTCTCTTGTCGAGAATCGGCGACAAATGGACCGTACTGGTCGTGCAGACGCTGGCCGAAGGCCCCAAACGGTTCAACGAACTCCGGCGCGAAATCCCGAGCGTCTCGCAGCGCATGCTGACGCTGACGCTGCGCAACCTCGAGCGCGACGGGCTGGTCAGCCGGACCGTGACCCCCTCGATCCCGCCGCGGGTCGATTATGAACTGACCGAGCTCGGCCAGTCGCTGCAAAAGCCGATTTGCGGCCTGGCGAACTGGGCGACCGAAAATGTCGAAGCGATCCACGAAGCACAGGCGCGGTTCGACGCCGAGCGCGATGAAGGCAGCATGGCCGCCTAAGGCGGATGGATTGCCGGGCCAGACGAAGGGCAATCGACGCCCAGGCAATAGATTCGATGAACAGGTGAAATAGCTACGCCCAACTAGCGATCGCTCGCCCGAACCATCCCCACGGCCATTGAAAGATTTGCCAGCCAAAGCCGGAATGCCCTCCTTTATGGTTGGGGACGCCTGGCGTTATGGCTCTATTCGCCGAAAGGCTCATTCCACCGGCAGCTGTGCGCCGGGCCATGAAATCGCAGTACCGGTTGGTGTATTGGATTGGCGGCCTTCCGGTCGCGTCGCGATACAAATCGGTTTGCGGCAGCTCTCACCTGGACGAACTGCGCCGGGAATTTGCAAGATCCTATTGGGGGCTGAAGCAAGGACCGAAACCTCTGCTGCGCCTGCTCGCCCGGCTATTGTGGATGCCGCGTCTGATGATGGGAATGCTACGCTACACGGCGCGCAATGGGCGCCTGATCCGCACCAGGACCGGCACGACCATAACCGAGCAGCTTCTGTCCCAGATGCTGGTTTACAAGCGCCACGGGATTCTACCTCGCTGGTACTATATCTTCTCGCTCTACGAGGAGGGTGGCGTCGATCGGGCGGCATTCTTCCTCAACCGGTTCGAGACGAAGCCGGTGCTGTTCAAACGGCTGAACCGAGGCGGCACGTCCCCCCTGGGCGACAAAGCCGCATTTGCCCAGCATTGCGTTAAATTTGAAATTCCACATGTCCCGGTCCTCGCCGTCGCGGACGGCAATAATGCGCTGCAGCTAGCCGACCTTCCCCAGGCCGACCTGTTCATCAAACCGATCAGGCAGCGCGGGGGCCGCGGCGCGGAGCGATGGCAATGGGTCAAAGAGAGCCGTTTTCGGGGACCGGACGGGACGATACTCGATAGCCAATCGCTGATCGCCGAATTGGCCCGAAAATCGCGCCATACACCCAGCCTCGTTCAGCCGAGGGTGGTAAACCACCCCTCCATCGCCGATCTCAGCAACGGCGCACTATCCACCGTACGTGTGCTGAGCTGCCTCAATGAGCTCGGCGTACCGGAAATTGTTGCAGCCTCTTTCCGCATGGCGATCGGCGGCAACGTCACGGTAGATAATATTCACGCGGGGGGAATTGCCGCTGCCGTGGATATCGAGGATGGAACTCTCGGCCTTGCCAGCAACCTGGGGGATGATGCTGCCCTTGGCTGGCTCGATTTTCACCCCAACACCGGCGGAAAAATATTGGGCCGGAAGCTACCGCTATGGCCCGACGTCCTTAAGCTTGCCCGTTGGGCCCATTGTGCCTTTGCCGACAGGGTCGTGATCGGCTGGGACATCGCAATCCTTGTCGAGGGACCGACGCTGGTTGAGGGAAATAGCGGACCGGATGTCGACCTGATGCAGCGCCCGCTTCGCCGTGGCATCGGGCAAGGCCGTTTCGCTGAATTGCTATTGTACAATCTTCGCAGCCGGCAAGCGGCACCAGCCCAAGCCAATTCAAATCGATTTCCGCTCCGTTCTCCGCCAGGAGCGGGAAGCGATATAGGCCATCGGTAGGCCAACGCAGATGAAGTGCGAGAAAAGCGCGTTGCCGACTCGCCACGGGTCGAGGCTTGGCTGCGTGCCGAAGCGGGTTGGAACCACGATCCAGTACATCACCAAATAGATGGCGAATCCATATAACGGCCCGGCGACATACCAATAGCGCCGTGCGGCCTCGATCCGGCCGGCGATGAGAAAATAGAGCGTCACCATCACCGTCATCAGCGCATAGTGGACGCCCAGGCCCAGCGCCGCGGCCGCGACTCCGCCTTCCTTCATGCCATCGCCGAACGGGCCGCTGGCGACGTAACGGAGGACCTGCCCAGGGCTGACGCCGGCCATTCCGGAGAAGACGAAAGCGCTCAATATATCGAGTGTGCCGCTGGCAAGTATCGCCATCGCCCAAGCCCTGCGTTGATCCGCTAGCATCTCGTCCTCCGTCTTGCCCGCAGGTTTCGGGGTGATTGAGCCCGATTGAAGCCACTTCTCACTGAAACGACAATATTTGCTGCCGGGCGAGCCACCCGGCGGCTGAACGTCGATTTTCTGCGGGCGAACGGCAATCGACAAAGGGCGCGCACGGCATCATCTTCCAAAGCCGTGGCCACCAATCTGCTTGGATCATTCGGCGATATCCATGTCCCGCAAGTCGTGGCGCCGGGTCCGGACGCGCTCGGCCGGTCTCGCACCCGTGCCGCGCTTTGGGTGACGCTGCTTTTCTGGCTGTCGAGCTATGCGCTTTTGACGCTGGCTACGGCGCTCAGCGGCAACCCGCACTTCCTCGCCATCTCCGGGATGCGTGTCCTGTCGACTCTGATCGGGCTTGGATTTTGCTATTTGATCCACCTGCTGCTCCGGAATCGGCGGCTCAATACAAGCAAGAAAAGGCTGATCGCCCTGGCGATCGTCGCGCCGGTATGCGCGGAGCTTTATGCCTGGGCGGCCTATTTCGCGATTGCTGCGGTCGATCCGGACGTCAGCCTGAAGAATTTTAACTGGGCCGAAGCGGTCCGCACCATCGCCTTCTGGACGTGGTTCTTTCTCGCTTGGGCCGGGCTCTATCTTGCACTCATGTACAGCTTCGATGTGTGGGACGAGCAGCGCCGTTCGGCCGAACTGCGGGAGCAGGCACACGTCGCCCAGCTCCGCGCGCTGCACAGCCAGATCAACCCCCATTTCCTGTTCAACAGCCTGAATTCGGTGTCGGCGCTGATCCTCGACAAGGATAGCGAGAAGGCCGAGGAAATGGTCACAAAGCTGGCACGCTTCCTTCGCCTCGGCCTGTCGGCGGATCCGACCCGCAAGATCCCGCTCGAGCTGGAGATCGAGCTTCAGCGCAGCTATTTGGAGATTGAGCAGCTGCGCTATCCGGATTTGTCGGTCGAGTTCGATATTGCCGATGATGTGAAAAGCGCACTGGTTCCGGCGCTGATCCTGCAGCCGATCGTCGAAAATGCTGTCAAATACGGCGTCGCCGGCGCTCCACCTCCTGCCAAGATCGGCATCGGCGCCAGCTGTGTCGACGGACGATTGCGGCTTGAGGTGGACGATAGCGGCAATGGCAAGCCGGTGGCGAGCGGCGGCGGCATCGGGCTGGCCAACGTCGAGCAGCGGCTGGTGTTATTGTATGGCGTAGACCGGTCAAGCATGACCGCCGGACGGGATGCCCACGGCGGCTTTCGGGTCCGCCTCCTCCTGCCGCTGGAGGTCGCATGACTCCGCTCCGCGTCTTGACCGTCGATGATGAGATGCTGGCGCTGAAGCGCTTGAAGCTGCTGCTTCAGACCATTCCCAAGGCGGAGCATGTTGGCGAAGCCGCGAGCTGCGCCGAAGCGATCGCCAAAATCAATCAGCTGCGGCCGGAGGTCGTGCTGCTCGATATCAAGATGCGCGATGGCAACGGTTTCGAGGTGGTCGAAGCCGTAGCACAACGCCCCAACCCGCCATTGATCATCTTCGTCACCGCCTTCGACCAATATGCCGCACAGGCGTTCGACAGCGCGGTGACCGATTATCTGTTGAAACCGGTTGAACGCGAGCGGCTGGTCCGAGCCCTGTTGAAGGCCGAGCGGCAGCTTCACATCAAGGATGCCGAATTAAGGGTCGACGAATTGCAACAGGTGCTTCGAAATCTGCGCGCCGCCCGCAATGGCGATGGGCAGCCAGCGTTCGAGACCGAATTCTGGTTGCGCGGCTCAGGTGGCTTGGTGCGAGTGCCGGTCGATGCGATCGATTGCGTCAGCAGCGCCGACGAATATGTCGCGATCCACACGGCATCGGGATCGCATTTGATGCGCGGTTCAATTCGCCAGTTTGCCGAGCGCGTCGAGCCCGGCCTGTTCGTCCGCATTCACCGCCGCTGGCTGGTCCGGCAAAGCGCGATCAGCGAGCTATGCACGGGCAAGATCGGCCGCACCGAAGTGGTGCTGCGCAACGGCAAGCGCTTGCCCGCCGGGCGCGTGCATCTCAAGCAGCTGCGGCAATCCATCCAGGCAATGACGCGGCACTGAGTGAATAAGCCCCTCGATTTCGACCCAAAAGGGGGTGCGCTGCTCAATTGCGATCCGCAAAGCCTGAGGCCGATGTGGCGGCAAATGTAAGGTCGCCTCCGGATTCCTCCTGATTTTGATGAACGCTAGATTAACGTAGGACTTACAATGCCTTCTCGGGCTTGAGGCATTCCCCGCGTCGCTCTCGGTCCCCGGCTGGTGTCGCGTAGCAAGCCAAAAATGGGCGAAACCATGACCAAATCGAGCGGCGCATCATTTTCGGATCGTCCCTGGGAGCAGGACTTGGCAATCATCTTCAGCTCCCGAGACGGCTATGTCTGGGCAAGCTGGCTGAATTCAGAGGCATCGGTCAGACTCGGCCGCCACGGCATGGTTACCTCAATGATGCGCGACTTCCTGGCGCAGGATGCGATCGGAGTAAGATTGAACGAGCACCGGCCGAGTAGCCCTCGCTAGCGGTCCTCCATTTTTTCTGGCTTTTGGCGCAGCGGGCACGGCGCTAGGGCTGGGTCCATGCTCAAGAAGACCCCGGCCGATATCGCCTCCCTGAAGCTGGTCGACGACCGGCTGCGCTGGCTTAGCGCCTGGACCATCCATCATGCCAACCATATCCGGGAAAGCGCCGACGGGCTGAAGGTCGGCGGTCATCAGGCGAGCTGCGCGTCGATGACCGCAATCATGGCCGCGCTCTATTTCCATGCGCTCGGGCCCAACGACCGGGTCGCGGTCAAGCCGCACGCCGGGCCGGTGCTGCATGCGATCCATTACCTGCTCGGGTCCCAGAGCCTCGACCAGCTCAAGAATTTCCGCGGCCTAGGCGGGATGCAGAGCTATCCCAGCCGGACCAAGGACAGGATTCCGGTCGACTTTTCGACGGGCTCGGTGGGGCTCGGCGTGGCGATCACCGCCTTCGCATCGCTCGTGCAGGACTATCTTACCGCCCACGGCATGATGGCTGAAGGAGATCGCGGCCGCTTTGTGGCGCTGATCGGAGATGCCGAACTCGACGAGGGCAATATCTACGAATGCCTGATCGAGGCTTACAAGCACGACATCCGCAATTGCTGGTGGATCGTCGACTATAACCGGCAAAGTCTCGACGCAACATCGGCCGACCGCATGTTCGAACGGTTCGACGAGATTTTCGCGAGCTGCGGGTGGCGCACGGTCGAGCTTCGCTACGGCAGGAAACTGTCAGCGGCGGTCCATGAATATCCTGTCCTCGCCGGTTGGCTCGACGCGTTGCCCAACGCCGACCATTCGGCGCTGCTCTATCAGGGCGGCGCGGCCTGGCGGGCAAGGATCGAAGCAGACCTCGGCAAGAAGGCGGCCGCTTTGCTCAAGGCCTTTGACGACGAAGCGCTGGGCGCGCTGATGAGCGACCTTGGCGGCCATTGCATGGATACGCTGGTGGAAGCCTTCGACGCCGCCCAGGATGATGTCCCGACGCTGTTCGTCGCCTGGACCGTCAAAGGCTTCGGCCTGCCTTTCGCCGGCCACAAGGACAATCATGCCGGCCTGATGAACCCAACTCAGGCGCATGCCCTGCGCGACGTGATGGGCGTCAAGGCAGGAGAGGAATGGGAGCCGCTGGCGGGGCTTGGCGGCAATGAAAGGCCGGGCGTCGAAGCGCTGCTCGATCGGACCCGGATCGCGCGCGAAAAGCGTGTCAGGTCGTTCGGCCAACTGTCGGTGCCAGCGATCCCTGCCCCGCACGGCGACGAACAGTCCACTCAGGCGGCGTTCGGGCGGATCCTGCTCGATCTCGCCAAGTCCGGCGATCCTATCGCAGACCGGATCGTCACGACGTCTCCCGACGTCACCGTGTCGACCAACCTCGGCGCGTGGGTCAACCAGCGCGGGTTGTTCAAGCGCCGCGAAATGACCGATGTTTTCGCCCAGGCAAAGATTCCATCGGCGCAAAAATGGTCAGGCAACAACAAAGGTCAGCACATCGAGCTGGGGATCGCGGAATCCAATCTTTTCCTGATGTTGGCCGCGCTCGGTCTATCGGGAGATCTGTTCGGCGAGCGGCTCGTTCCGATCGGAACGCTCTACGACCCGTTCATTGCCCGCGGCCTCGATAGCCTCAACTATGCCTGTTACCAGGATGCCCGCTTCCTGCTGGTCGCGACCCCTTCCGGCCTGACGCTGGGAGCCGAAGGCGGCGCTCACCAGTCGATCAATCCGCCCTTGATCGCGCTCGGCCAGCCGGGACTGCGCCATTACGAGCCGGCATTTGCCGACGAGCTGGCGGCGATGATGGAGGAAGCGTTCCGTTTGATCGACGACCCCAAAGGCGAATCCACCTATCTCCGCCTGTCGACCCGTTCGATTGCGCAGATGGAACGAGCCGACGACAGCTGGAGGGATGGCGCGCTCAAGGGTGGTTATTGGCTGAAGGAGCCGGGGCCGAACGCCGAAGCGGCGATCGTCGCGATGGGCGCGCTGATGCCCGAGGCGTTGGCGGCATGGGAGGAGCTCTCCGACGACATTCCCGGGCTCGGCCTCCTGAGCGTCACCTCGCCCGACCTGCTCCACCGGGCCTGGACCGCGGCGCAGGCGGAGCGTTGGGCGGGCCGGCGCGAACCAAGCCATGTCGAGCATTTATTGTCCCGCCTCGCATCCGGCGCCGGTCTCGTTACGCTGTGCGACGCCGCTCCCGCCTCGTTAAGCTGGCTCGGCGGCGTGCTGGGCCAGCGGGTGGCGCCACTGGGCGTGGAGCGGTTCGGGCAGACAGGCAGCCTTCCTGACCTCTATGCCGCCTACCGGCTCGACGGAAAAGCAATCACCGAGGGAATTGCCGAGCTGCTGCTGCCGCAAACCGCTTCTTAAGGATAAGCCTTTAGCGACAAGGCGATGGACCGCGCCCCGACTCCGCTCGACCAACTGCTGGCCGCCGAGCTCGATCATGCCCGTGACCTCCTCATCATGATGGGCGATGAGCTGGCGATGAGCCCCGAGATCGTCGCCGAGCATGGCATGGCGCTGCAGGCGGTCGATATCGTCGGCCAGATGATCGGGCATATCGCTAACGTCGTCCGAGCCGCGGACCGCCCAGATGCGATCGAGCGCATCGGCATGGGCGATTTGAAGGCCAAGCTCAGCGCCGCTTGAGGCCAGCCATTCGCTCGCCTAAGGCTGGCGCATGGCAGGACGTTTTTTCGACGAGTGGCAGGTCGGCGATGTCATCGCCCATGCCGTCACCCGCACCGTCACGGAGACCGACAATGTGCTGGTCTCCGCGCTCACCCACAATCCGCAGCCGATGCACCTCGACCATCAGGTCGCCGCCCAAAGCGAATTCGGCAAGCCGCTGGTCAATTCGATCTACACCTTTGGCCTGATGGTCGGCGTGTCCGTCAGCGACACCACGCTCGGCACGCTGGTGGCGAACCTCGGCTACGATCGGCTGGTGTTCCCCGCTCCGGTATTCGTCGGCGACACGTTGCGGAGCGAGAGCGAGTGTATCGAGGTGCGCGAGAGCAAGTCGCGGCCCAACGCCGGCATCGTCACCTGGGAGCATCGCAGCTTCAACCAGCGGAATGAGCTGGTGTGCAAATGCAGCCGCTCTGCGCTCCTCCTGAAGAAGCCGGCATGAGCGAGGGCGGGCCCCTCCCCCGCAGCTGGCTGTTCGTTCCGGCGGACAGCAACAAGAAGATGATGAAGGCGCTGGCCAGCGAGGCCGACGCGGTGATCTTCGACCTGGAAGACAGCGTTGCGCCAACGCACAAGGCGATGGCGCGTGAGTTGCTCGGCCTGCTTCCCAACCGCGGCGACCGGGAGCCGGAGCGCTGGGTCAGGATCAATCCGCTCGGCACCGACATACATCGCGACGATCTGGAATTACTCGAGGACCTCGATATCGATGGGGTCGTCCTGCCCAAGGCGGAATGCGGGGACGATGTCGCCGATATCGCGGCGGCGCTCGCCCCACGCAGCTTGCCGATCCACGCCATCGTCACCGAAACCGCCGCCTCGCTGTTCGGATTGTTGAGCTATCGTGACTGCTGTTCCAGCCTGGTGGCGATGAGTTGGGGCGCCGAGGATTTGTCGGCAGCGCTAGGCGCCAGTTCCAAATATGCACCGGGCGGGGAGCTTGCCTTCACCTACAAGTTGGCGCGCTCGCTGTGCCTGGCCGGGGCGGTCGCCGCCGAAGTCCAGCCGGTCGATGGCGTGTTCGCCGATTTCCGCGACGAGGCGGGGCTAATTGCCGAGGCACGTGCAGCGGCCTCGGAAGGATTCACCGGCAAGTTGGCAATTCACCCGGCCCAAGTAGGGCCGATCAACGCCGCCTTCACGCCTACGGTGGAGGAAATCGACCACGCCAGGGCGATTGTCGCCGCGTTTGAGGCAGAGCCGGACGCAGGGGTGTTGTCCGTAGATGGAAAAATGGTCGACTGGCCCCATTTGATACAAGCTAGGCGCGTACTGGCCCGGTCCCGATAAGAGGAGGCTCACATGGCGACGACTGCGCATCCCGACACGGCCAACACTGCCGAAGCCGGCCGGGGGCCGACGACCGCCAAGGGCTGGGGAACTGAAGCACCAGACCAGCCGCTTCGGCCGATGGAATTCGAACGTCGCGCTTTAAGACCCGACGATGTCGCCATTACCATCACCTATGCCGGCATCTGCCACAGCGACCTGCACACCTGCCGAAACGACTGGCGCGGTACGCGTTACCCGGTCATCCCCGGACATGAGATAGTCGGGACGGTTACTGCCATCGGCGAGGAAGTTACACGTCACCGCGTCGGCGACACCGTCGCTGTCGGCTGCATGGTCGACAGCTGCATGGAATGCGACCAATGCCTCGAAGGCTGGGAAGTTTTTTGCCGCAAAGGCTGCGTCCAGACCTACAACAGCCCCGACTATCACGACGGAACGATCAGCAAGGGCGGCTACACCGACCATATCGTCGTCCGCGACCATTTCGTACTCAAGGTCCCGGACGGAATGGATGTGAGCCGCGTTGCGCCGCTGTTGTGCGCGGGCATCACCACCTATTCGCCGTTGAGGCAATATAAGGTCGGTGGCGGCACCAAGATGGCGGTGGTCGGCCTCGGCGGCCTGGGACATATGGCCGTGAAGCTAGGTGTCGCAATGGGCGCGGAAGTGACCATGATCACCACTACGCCGAGCAAGGGACAGGACGCGCGGGAGCTCGGAGCCAGCGATTTCATCATTTCGACAGACGCTGAACAAATGCGCGCGGCGGCTACCCGGTTCGATTTCATCCTTAATACAATCCCTGTCAGCCATGAGATCGACGGTTACCTGCAGCTTCTCGGGCGGTCGGGTCGGATGGTAATCGTCGGCGCGCTCAACCCAATGCCAGGTTTCACCGGCGCCAGCCTCATCTGGTGGAATCGGGCGGTCGGCGGTTCGGCGATCGGCGGAATTCCCGAAACGCAGGAAATGCTCGATTTTTGTGCGGCGAAGAATATCTATCCCGACGTCGAGTTCATTCGCATGGACCAGATCAATGAAGCCTATGAACGATTGTTGAAAAACGACGTACGTTACCGCTTCGTCATCGACATGGCGCAAGGCCTATGATCCGGGCCGGCGTCGGAGCATTTGCCCTGACGTTGGCCATCGCCGCCTGGGCCGAAGATTCGAAATCTTTCGACCCCGTCGCCTTTTTCACCGGCCCGACCCAGGGCCGTGGCGTGCTCAACGAATTGCTCGGCAAGGAGAAGCGCACGACGGCCCAAAGCGTAGGCAAGATCGATAAGGACGGTTGGCTGATCCTCGACCAGAAGGTAGACGTCCAAGGCGATGCGCTGCGCCAGCGCCATTGGCGGCTGAAACAGGTTGGGCCAGGAAAGTTCAGCGGCACTTTGAGCGACGCCAAAGGACCGGTCGAGGTGGCCGTGGCGGGCCAGTCGATGCGCATTCGGTACACGATGAAGAACGGCATCAAGGTCGACCAGAGCCTGACCGCCTTGCCGGGGGGAAAAGCGGTCGACAATCATACGACCTTCAGGAAGTTCGGGATGAAGGTCGCGACCCTGATCGAACGGATCGAGAAGCGCTGACTTGCGCGCGTTGGTAGGCCCGCTATCCCTGCCTTGAGGGAGATTAGATGGCGACGTTGGCCGAACCGCAGCAGCACAAACCATGGTCGATGGCCCGCGTCATCACCGCCTCGTCGGCGGGCACGGCGTTCGAATGGTATGACTTCTTCATCTTCGGATCGCTCACCCCGGTCATCGCCAAGGTGTTCCTCGCCGGGCTCGATCCGACCTCGGGGCTGATCGCGGCGCTGGCGCTGTTCGCGGTCGGGTTCGCCTTCCGCCCGCTCGGCGCGATCATTTTCGGGGCGATGGGCGACCGGATCGGCCGCAAGGCGACCTTCCTTACCACCGTCAGCCTGATGGGCGGCGCCACCTTCGCCATCGGCCTGCTGCCAACCTATGCGCAGGCCGGAACACTGGCACCGGCGCTGCTGATCCTGCTGCGGATTTGCCAGGGTACCGCGCTGGGCGGGGAATATGGCGGCGCGGCCATCTATGTGGCCGAGCATGCACCCAACGACCGGCGCGGTGCGGCCACGGGCTGGATACAGTCATCGGCTTCGTTCGGGCTGCTGGCGGCCCTGCTGATTATCTTCGCCACGCGCAGCTGGCTCGGCGAGGAAGCATTCGGCCAATGGGGCTGGCGCATCCCTTTCCTCATGTCGGTGATCCTGCTCGCAATCTCGGTCTGGATGCGGGTGAAGCTGGCCGAAAGCCCGCATTTCGCCAGGCTTCAGGAAGAGGGCGAAGTGTCGAAGACGCCGCTGCGCGAAGCGTTTGCCCGGCGGGAGAGCCTCAAGCAGGTGGCAATCGCCTTCTTCGGCATCATGTGCGCGCAGGGTGCCGTCTGGTACTTCACCTTTTTCTACATGCAGGTGTTCCTGGAAAAGTCGCTCGGCGTGGCCGGCACCACCAAGGACCTGCTGCTGATCATCATGACGGTGGTGAGCGCGCCGCTCTATGTCTTCTTCGGCTGGCTGAGCGACCGCGTCGGCCGCAAGCCGGTGATGCTGGGCGGCATGTTGCTCGCCCTCGCGCTCTATTTCCCCGGCTCGAATATGATCGCCCAGGCCGCCAATCCGGATCGGGTCGCGGCGCGCAACGCCATGCCGGTGATTGTCGAGACTGACCCGGCGAGCTGTTCGGCCCAGTTCGATCCGACCGGCACGGCCAAGTTCGTCACCGCCTGCGACATCGCCAAAAGCGCGCTGGTCACCCGCGGCGTCTCCTATCGAACGCGTGCCTCGGCGGATGGCCAGACCAAGGTCGTTGCCGGTCCGAACGCGACCCCGATCACTGGCGGCGAAGGCCTGCCGGGACCAGAACTCAAATCGCTCAAGACCAAGTCGGCCGCGGACATCGATGCCGTATTGGCGGCGGCCCACTATCCAACGTCGGCCGATCCGGCGAAGATGAACATGCCGCTATTGATTGCCGTCCTGCTGCTGTTCGTGGTCGCGGCGACCGCGCTCTACGGGCCGCAGGCGGCGGCGCTGGTCGAGATGTTCCCGACCCGCATCCGCTACACCGCGATGAGCCTGCCCTACCATGTCGGCACCGGCTGGGTCGGCGGATTCTTGCCGGTCACCAGCTTCGCCATCGTCGCTTTGACCGGCGATATCTTCGCAGGGCTTTGGTACTCGGTCGGCTTCACGGCGCTGTCGGTTATCGTGACGATCTTCTTCTTGAAGGAGACGCACGGCAAGCCGCTGGAGGAATGCTAGCGCCTCAAGGCGCCCAATGAATGTCGATCGGCTGCTCGGCTTCGGCCAGCACGCGACCAATCGGGAGTCTAGACGACTGGCCGTCTTCGATCGCGCCCTCCAGGAGCGCCTTCTTCGCGTCGCCGGTGACAGTGATCAGCACGGTCCGTGCCGACAGGATGGCCGAACGGGTCAGGGTTACGCGCGGCACGGGAGCGTCGGCCGGCAGCGGATCGGGCATTACTCCGACTACGTGGCGCCCCTTGGGTGCGTTTAGCGCTTCGTCGAGATCAGGCCCGGTGAATATCGACGCCGTGTGGCCATCGGCGCCAACGCCCAGCCAGGCAAGATCGAGCGGAAATTTGAGGTCGGCGAGCTTGGCGTTGGCCGAATTGCCCGCCAGCTTATAGTCCTCGATGTCACTGCTGATCGGGAAGACTCTGGCGCCGCTGGGCAAGAATGCCTGGGCAATGGCGCGGACGTTCGAATTCTCGTCCGTGAGCGGCACCAGCCTTTCGTCGGTCGGGATGATGGTAACCTTCTTCCAGTTGAGCTTGGCCTGGGCCAGCTTCGCGAAGATCGGCAGCGGAGTCTTACCGCCCGGGAGCGCAATCAGCGCCTCGCCGCGGGCATCGAGCGCGCTTTCGATAATAAAGCCGATATCACCGGCGACCGCGTCCGCCATTTCATCGACGCTATCATAGTCCCACCATTCGGCCTCGATCATTGCTGGCTCCCTTGTCGCGCGTGGGAGGCCCTTGCCGCAGCGAGAAGAAAAAAACCAGCGGTCAGCGCCGCCGTTCCTGCTGGACGTAACCGAACCATGCTGCGACCGGCCGGCCGTATACGTCGGTCGCGGGGCGGAAGACCGCCCGTTCCTCGACCAGTTTGCAGGTCCATTGGTCGATCGCCGGGACGCCGATCGAACGGTTGATCTTGCAGTCGGTCGCCCGGCCGTTGGGTAGGACCCGGACGGCGATGAACACCGCCCCTCCCCGCGGCCAGTAGCGGGAGACTTCGTCGGGATAGTCGCGATTGGAAATGCCGCGGATCACTGCCGGCCGGGTGGCGATGCCGCCGGTCCCGCCACCGCCGCTGCCGCTGCCCGATCCGCCGCTGCCAGTCCCGGTCCCGACGCCGCCCGCGCCGGTGCCCGGGCCGATGACGGTGGAGGCGCCCTGGGTATTTTGATTGCCGGTATTGGGAGTTTGGGTAGCGGGCTTTGGCTCTGGCACCGGCAGCTCTATGCGCGGCTTGGGAGCGACCACGGGAGTCGCCTTGCTTTCGATGTTCTGAGGTGAAGCCTCGCCCTCCTCCCGCTTGGGCTTGGCTTGCTCCTGTTCGGGCTGCAGCTCGATCACCGGCGGCGGAGGCGGTTCGGTGATGCTCAGGAGGTCGACGACTTTTTCGGGCAGCTGTTGGCGCGCCGCCGGCGAGATATTGATCAGCACAAAGGCCAGCGCGAGGTGGATCAGGGCCACGGCTACAAAGGTGGCGGCGCGATCTCGGTGGGTCAGCTGCGCTTGATACATGGGTTACCAACGTTGGCGGTGGGGATGCGGTTTCGTTACGCCTGCGATTGGAGCGCCTTCTCGGCGAGCAAAAGGGCTCCTCGCTGGCCAGCATCCGCACCCAGCCTTGCCGCAACAATTGGTGCTCGGTCGCCAATATAGGGCAGATAGCCACCGAGTTTCCTTGCAGTTTGGAAGGCGATTTCCTCGACCAGCCAATGGCGCTGGTTGATCACGCCGCCGCCGAGCACGATGCGCTCGCTGGCCAGCGTGAAGAACAGGGTCGAACAGCCCTCGGCCAGGGCATCGATCACCGGTTGCCAGATTGGGTTGTCGTCACTCACTTCATTGCCCGGTTCCCTTGCCCGGGTGGAGATGGCCGGTCCGGACGCGAGGCCTTCGAGACAATCTTCATGATAGGAACAAACGCCGCCGAAATTGTCGCCTTCCATCCGCCTGACGCGAATATGACCTGCCTCGGGATGGAGCGACGCAACCACCGGCTTGCCACTGACGATGATGCCCATGCCGATCCCAGTGCCAACCGTGATGTAGACGAAGTCGTGGCAGCCGATGGCCGCACCGAACGCGCCTTCGGCCAGGGCCGCGCCGGTAACATCGGTATGGATTTTCGCGGGGCAGTCGAGCGCCCGTTGGAGCGTTCCAAGCACATCGGCCCTGTCCCAACCCGGCTTCACAGTAGCGATGACATGGCCATAATCGGCCTGACCGCTGTCGAGCTGGAGCGGCCCGAAGCTGGCAATGCCCAGCGCCTCGATCGGCTGCGCCTGGTGCCACTGTCTGAGCTGTTCGGCGATTCGGGCAAGCGTATCGGGTCCGTCGGTCACTGGAAGCCGGCAACGCTCGACTACCTCCTTGGGCGTGCCGAGCACCAGATTGGCGTTGGTGCCGCCCAGCTCGACCCCGGCCAGCCTCATTGGCGCAGTGCCGCCGCAGCCCGGGCGCGCTCGGCGACCGCGGCCATATCATTGTCGCCCGCCCGGGCGATCCAGGTGCCGCCGACGCATTGGACCGAAGGCAGCTCGAGCCATTTGGCGGCGGTATGCGCCTTGATCCCGCCGGTCGGGCAAAAGCGGACGTCGGCGAATGGCGCGGCAAGGGCCGTTAGATACTCAATCCCGCCCGACGCTTCTGCCGGGAAGAATTTGAAGCGGTCGAGGCCGAGGCTGAGGCCCTTCATGATGTGGCTCGCGTCCGAGACGCCCGGCAAATAGGGCAGGCCGCGTTGTCTCGCCGCCTCGACCAGGGATTCAAGTAGGCCGGGTGAAACGGCAAAAGTCGCGCCGGCATCGATCGCCTGGTCGAGATGCTGCTCGGTCAGCACCGTCCCGGCGCCGACGATCGCGCCTTTGACGGACGCCATCTTCCGGATCCCGGCCAGCGAATGGTCGGTGCGGAGCGTTACTTCGATCACCGGCAGCCCGGCCTCGACCAACGTCTCCGCTAACTCGACCGGGTCGAGCGACCCGTCCAGCACGAGCACCGGGATGACCGGCGCGGCGCTCATGACTGCGTCGATCGTCACACCACCTCCTCCATCGCGCTCAGCATGGCTGACGCGCCATGTTCGGCATTGTCGGCGGTGGCGCGCATGAAGGCAAACAGCTCACGGCCCGTGCCAATGGGCGGCGGCGGCGCCTTGGCTGGGTCGCGGCCGGCAAGGTCGACATCGACCGCTTCCAATCGTCCGTCGTGACCGCACAAACGGATCAGGTCGCCGTCGCGCAAATGCGCCAGCGGCCCATCGTTGAGCGCCTCGGGCGAGCAGTGAATCGCCGCCGGTACCTTGCCGCTGGCACCGGACATTCGTCCGTCCGTGACCAATGCGACGTTGAAGCCCTTGTCCTGCAGCACGCCGAGCATAGGGGTCAGCTTGTGCAGCTCCGGCATGCCGTTGGCTCGCGGGCCCTGGAAGCGCACCACAACGATCACGTCGCGATTGAGCTCGCCCGCATGGAAAGCGGCCAGCGCAGTGTCCTGGTCGGCGAAGACCTGACATGGCGCCTCGATCGTCCAGCGCTCGGGATCGACCGCGCTGATCTTGAAGATCGCCCTACCGAGGTTGCCTTCGACCAGCCGCATCCCGCCGTCAGGCAGGAATGGGTCGCTGGCCGGCCGAAGCATGTCGGGATCGCGGGTGGCGGCGACCTCGTCCCACGCCAGTTCCTCGCCGTCGAGGCGCGCCAAGCCGGCATAGGCCGCGAACTGGTCCGCGCCGGCGGTCAATATGTCGTCGTGCAGCAGGCCGGCATCGAGCAGGGTGCGGGTGATGAAGGCCATGCCGCCGGCATGATGGAAGTCGTTCACGTCCCCCGACCCATTGGGATAGATGCGCGCGATCAGCGGCACCGCATCCGATAGCTCGTCCAGATCCTGCCAGTCGATGACAATCCCGGCCGCCCGGGCAATGGCGGGCAAATGGATTGCATGGTTGGTCGATCCGCCGGTCGCCAGCAGTCCGACGGCAGCGTTGACGATCGCCCGCTCATCGACGACCTCGCCAAGCGGCCGCTGCCTGTCCTTGGCCAAGGCGGCCAAACGATGCACCGCCGCTCGGGTGAGCGCCTGGCGGAGCGGCGTGCCGGGATTGACGAAGGCTGCGCCCGGGATGTGCAGGCCCATCAACTCCATCATCATCTGGTTCGAATTGGCGGTGCCGAAGAAGGTGCAGGTGCCGGCGCCATGATAGCTGGCGGCCTCGGCGGCGAGCAGCTCCTCCTTGCCGCATTTTCCTTCTGCAAACAGCTGGCGGACGCGCTGCTTTTCCCTGTTGGCGAGGCCTGATGGCATTGGCCCGCCCGGCACCAGCAGCGCGGGCAAATGCCCAAAGCGCAGGGCGCCGATCAGCAAGCCGGGAACGATCTTGTCGCAAATGCCAAGCATGGCGATGCCGTCGAACATTCCGTGCGACAAGGCGACGGCGGTCGCGAGGGCGATGGTGTCGCGGCTGAACAAGGACAGGTCCATGCCCGGCTGGCCCTGGGTGACGCCATCGCACATTGCCGGAGTACCGCCCGCCACCTGCATCGTCGCGCCGACTTCGCGGGCAAAGATTTTCATCTGCTCGGGGTAGCGGCCATAGGGCTGATGCGCCGACAGCATGTCGTTGTAGGCGGTGACGATGGCGAGGTTCGGACCGGCGAGCTGGCGGATCGACTCCTTGTCTTCCCCGGCTGCGGCAAAGCCGTGGGCGAAATTGCCGCAACTGAGACGGGGCCGCCTGAGGCCATGTTCGGCCTCCCGTCCCATCAACTCCAGGTAGCGGCGACGCGACGGCTTCGACCGCTCGATGATGCGGGCGGTAACGGTGGCAATGCGCGGATCGAGGCCACTCATGTCTATCGTTCAGTCATGCCAATGCACGCCATCGCGCTCGGTCAGCGCAATGGCAGCCGATGGCCCCCAGCTTCCTGCACCATAAGGTTTGGGCGTCAGGCCCGCCGCTTCCCATGCGGCGCGAACCCCGTCGATCCATTGCCACTGGGCCTCGACCTCGTCGCGGCGCACGAACAAGGTCGGATCCCCATCGATCAGGTCGAGCAACAGCCGCTCATAGGCGATCCGGCGGCGCGCGTCGGCGAAGGCATTGGCAAGGCCGACGTCGAGCGGCACTTCGCGCAGGCGAATCCCCTCACGGTCGAGCCCAGGCGTCTTGGCCATCACCAGCAGCCGGATATTCTCTTCAGGCTGGATGGCGATGACCAGCTTGTTAGGCTGCGTCCGCGCCCCGCGCGCGGCAAAGATCGAATGCGGCACACATTTGAACTGAATGAAAATCTCGGTCTTGCGTTCCGCCATCCGCTTGCCGGTGCGCAGGTAAAAGGGCACGCCGGCCCAGCGCCAATTTTCGACATGGGCTTTCAGTGCGACGAAGGTTTCGGTGGCGGATTCCTTGCCTAGTTCCTCAGCGTATCCGGGGACCGGCTCGCCCCCGACCGCGCCCTTGCCATATTGGCCGGTGACGACATGGTCCGCGACATCGTCGGGCCGCATCGGCCTGAGCGAGCGAAGCACCTTGACCTTTTCGTCGCGCACCTCGGTCGCGTCGAAATCGGCCGGCGGCTCCATCGCCACCAGGGCCAGCAGCTGCAGCATATGGTTCTGGACCATGTCCCGCAGCGCGCCCGCGCCGTCATAATAGGCGCCGCGGTCCTCCAGCCCGATCGACTCCGCGACGGTAATCTGGACATGGTCGATATGCGCGGAGTTCCACAGCGGTTCGAACATCGAGTTGGCAAAGCGCAGAGCCAGCAGGTTCTGGACGGTTTCCTTGCCGAGATAATGGTCGATGCGGAACGTCCGGCTTTCGGGAAAGGCAATCGCCACCGCATCGTTGATTTCGCAACTGGAAGCCAGGTCGGTACCGAGCGGCTTTTCCAGAGCAAGCCGGACCCTGGGCCCAGTTAAGCTAGCGGCCTCCAGCCCATCGATCACCGCCTTGAACAAGGTCGGCGCGGTTGAGAGGAAAATCGCGAGACCGGCGTCGGGGTCGACCGTCTTGGCGAGCCGTTTGAACCCCTCCGGCTTGGTCGCATCAAGTACGACGTATGTCAGCCGGCGGGAGAAGACCAAGGCGGATTTGGGATCGTAGAAATTGGCCGGGACATGTTCCTTCAGCGCCTCGACCGCGCTGGCCCGATACTGCTCGTCGTCGAGTTCGCTCCGTGCCGTGCAGATGATCTGGAAATCGTCGGGCAGCAGCCCGTCCGCATGCAGGCCGTAAAGGGACGGCAGCAGCATACGGTGCGCCAGGTCGCCGGTCGCGCCAAACAACAGCAGAGTCGAAACCTTGTCGCGGATCATGGCATCTCCCTAACGCTCGGCGAGGAGACTATGGGGCGGCACAGCAATGGCCGCAACCAAGTCAGGACGGAGGGTAGAGCGAGTCCCCGCCAAGGGCGCGGTAGAGATCGACGAGGTTCGAGGCAGTATCGAGCCGCATTTGCACCACGCTCTGCTGGACGGAAAACAGGTTTCGCTGCGAATCCAGAGTCAGCAGGAAGTTATCGATCCCGGCGCGGTAGCGCGCCTCGGACAAGCGGTAATTGTCTTCCGCCGACGCTAGTTGCGCTTCACGCTCGCGGAGCTCGATCCCGGCAGTGCCCTGGCGAGCAAGCGCATCGCTGACTTCGCGGAAAGCGGTCTGGATGGCCTTCCGGTAAGTCGCGACCGCCGCGTCGCGCTCAGCCTCGGAAAGATGGACGTTGGCCACCCCGGCTCCGGCCCGGAAAATCGGGTAGGTTGCGTCCGCCGAACCAGTCCAGGCGAACCCGGCGCCGAACAGACCGGTCAACGAACTACTGGCCAGGCCGAGCAGACCGGTCAGCGAAATCCGCGGGAACAGGGCGGCCCGGGCCGCCCCGATTTCGGCATTGGCCGCGCGCAGCTGATATTCCGCCTGCATGACGTCGGGCCGGCGCAGGAGCACCAGCGAGCTGACGCCGGCCGGGAGCGGGTGCACCGTCGGGGCGGCCTGTTCAATCGATTCCGGAAGCATCGCGGAGTCGATCGGCTGGCCAATCAGCAGCTGGAGCAGGTTCACATCCTGCGCCAGCGCCGTGCGCTGGCGAGCCACGGTCGCATTGGCTCCGTATAGGACCAGCTCCGCCTGGCGAAGGTCGGTGCGTGGCGCAATACCGCCTTCAAGGCGTGCCCGGGTCAGGGCGACGCTGCGCTTCGCACTTGCCGCGGTTTCCTCCGCAATCTTCAGCAGGCTCGCGTCCGCGCCATAGGTCAGCCAGGCATCGGCGATGTCGGCGACCAGCACCAGCCGGGTCGCCCGCGCGGCCGCTTCGCTCGCGAAATAGCGGTTAAGCTGTGCCTTGGTCAGCGAGCGGATGCGGCCGAACAGATCGAGCTCGAAGCTCGGAATTCCGACACCGGCGGTGAGTTGCGCATTTGCCCCGCCATTGTCGTTCTTGACACCCGTCACCCCCGTCTGGGCATCGACCTCCGGGAACAGCTCGGCACGCTGGATGCGATGCTGGGCCCGGGCTGCAGCAATATTGGCGGCGGCCAACGCGAGGTCTTGGTTGTTGAAGAGGCCCTGCTCGATCAGCGACTGCAGGCGGGGGTCGCGAAAAATCTCCTGGTAGGTGACCGCCGGAAGGGTAGCTTCGCTCTGGCGGAGATAGGCGTCGCCGGCGGGCCAGGACGGAGGAACGGCCGCCTCAGGCCGGGCATAGTGCGGCTCCATCGAAATGCAGCCGGCGAGGAGCAGAGCGACTAGGGGAGCGGAGCGCTTCATACCGCCGCCTCACTACGCCGCCGCCGTCGCTCGCGGAGATAGACGAGGCCGTCGCGCACCCCGCGCCGGACCAGCACGAAGAAGAGTGGAATGTAGAAGATCGCGAGGACGGTCGCTGTGATCATGCCGCCGATCACCGACGTCCCGATCGCAATGCGGCTATTGGCGCCGGCGCCGGTCGAGATGGCGAGCGGCATGACACCGAAAATGAACGAGAAGCTGGTCATCAGGATCGGCCGGAGCCTGATCCGTGCCGCTTCCAGCGCGGCTTCGATGACGCGCTTGCCCTGTCTTTCCGCGCGCTCGGCGAACTCGACCATCAGGATCGAATTTTTGGCGGCAAGGCCCATCGTCGTCAGCAGGCCGATCTGCAAATAGACGTCGTTCTGGAGGCCACGCAGCGTGACCGCAAAGATCGCCCCGACCAGGCCAAGCGGAATGACGAGGATAACCGCGAACGGGATCGACCAGCTTTCGTAAAGCGCAGCCAGGCAGAGGAATACGACCAGCAGCGAGACGGCGTAGAGGAACGGGGCCTGGCCGGAGGACAGTTTCTCCTCATAGGACTGGCCGGACCAGGCGACGCCGACGCCGGGGATCTGATCGGCGAGTTCCTGGATCGCCTTCATCGCATCGCCGCTGCTCTTGCCGGGCGCCGGCTGCCCCTGAAGTTCGTATGACTGTAGGCCGAGAAAGCGCGAGAGGCTTACCGGCGCCGTCGACCAGCCGGTTTGGGCGAAGGAGGAGAATGGCACCATCTCGCCCTCGTCGTTGCGTACCGACCATTGGTCGATGTCTTCCGGCTTGGAGCGATAAGGCGCATCGCCCTGGACGTAGACGCGCTTGACCCGGCCGCGGTCGATGAAGTCGTTGACGTAGCGCCCGCCCCAGGCGGTCGCGAGGGTGTTGTTGACGTCGCCGGTATTGAGCCCGAGCGCGGAAATCCGCTCCTGGTTCACATTGACCTTGAGCGTTGAAACGTCGGGAAGCTCGGACAGGCGGACCTGTTGCAGGTCGGGGTTGGCGGAGGCCATTTGCAACAGCCGGTCCCGGGCTTGCTCAAACTGCTCCAGGCTCATGCCGCTGGTGTTTTGCAGCTGCATGTTGAAGCCGCCCGATTGCCCCAGGCCGCGGATCGCCGGCGGAATCAGCGCGAACACCTGGGCGTCGCGATAGCCTTCGAATGCCTTCCGCGCCCGCTGCACCAGCGCGTCGGCGTTGTTGTCCTTGCCGTGCCGGTCCTCGAACGGGGCGAGATTGATAAAGGACTGCCCGGCATTCTGGCCGGTCGCCCCTTGGCCGCCGCCGGCGACGATGAAATAGGCCCGGAAATTCTTCTTGTCGGGCCCTCTCGCCAGATAATCTTCAACCGCGAGCTGCATCTCCTTGGTGCGCTCCAGCGTCGCACCGGCGGGCAAGCGAAACTGGATCTGCATCGCGCCCTGGTCTTCGCTTGGCAGGAAGCCGGTGGGCAGGCGGAAGAACATGATCGCGAGGGCAACGCAGACCAGCGCATAGCCGCTGAGAAAGCGCCATTTGCGATCCGTCACATAGGTAATGATGCCGACATACCACTCGCGCAGACGATTGAAGCCATTGTTGAATCGGTCGCGGAATGTGGCGAGGAAGCTGGCAGCGCGCGGGAAGCGCTTGCCGAAACCGGTGTCGCGCGGGTCGACATGAGTCCGCCTGAGTACTCCAGCGGCGATTGCCGGACTGAGGACCATCGCCACGAACACCGACAGAACCATCGCAGAGACGATGGTCGCCGAGAACTGCCGATAGATGACACCGGTCGAACCGCCGAAAAACACCATCGGCAGGAACACGGCCGTCAGCACGAGCGCGATCGCCACCAGCGCAGTCTGGATCTGCCCCATCGACATGATGGTCGCTTCGCGCGGCGTCAGGTCCGGATTTTCCTCGAGGATCCGCTCGACATTCTCGACCACCACAATTGCGTCGTCGACCAGCAGCCCCACCGCCAACACCAGCCCGAACAGGGTCATGGTGTTGATCGAGAAATCAAGCGCGTACAGAACGGCGAACGTGCCGAGCAGCACGACCGGAATGGCGATGGCCGGTACCAGCGTTGCGCGCCAGCTTTGCAAGAAGACGAACATGACGATGATCACCAGGATCATCGCCTCGGCCAGCGTCTTCACTACCTCCTGGATCGACAGCTTGATGAAGTCGGTCGTGTCGTAGGCGTAGGCGTAGCGGTAGCCTGATGGAAAGCTGGCGGAGATTTGCTCGACCTTGGCCTTGACCGCATCGGCCGTTTCAAGCGCGTCCGCTCCGGGAGCCAGGAAGATTGCAATGCCGGCGCCGGGCTTGCCGTTGAGACGGCGATCCGAGTTGTAATTCTCGGCGCCCAACTCAACTCGGGCCACGTCGCTGAGCCTCACGCGCGCGCCGCTCGCGTCCGCCTTGACGATGATGTTGCGAAACTGCTCCGGCGTCTGGAAGCGGGACGATGCGGTGACAGTGGCGTTGAGCATCTGGCCCGGTAGGGCGGGGGTGCCGCCTACTTCGCCCGCAGCGACTTCGACGTTCTGCGCGCTGATTGCGCCGATCACGTCGCTCGGCATTAGCGAGAAGGAGCGAAGCCTTGCCGGATCGAGCCAGATTCGCATCGCATAGGGCGCGCCAAATACGTTGACGTCGCCAACGCCGGGGACGCGGGCGATCGTATCCTGCATGTTGCTCGACAGCCAATCGGACACATCCATGTCGGTGGTCCGCGCGCTGTCGTCATAGACGCCGATGATCAGCAGGAAGTCGTTGGACGATTTGGTGACCCGGATGCCCTGCTGCTGGACCTGCTGCGGCAGGCGCGACAAGGCCGCCTGCACGACATTCTGCACCTGCACCTGGGCGATGTCAGGATCTGTACCCTTTTCAAAGGTGACGGTGATCGTCGCCTGGCCGCGAGAGCTGGACGACGATTGGAAATAAATCATTCCGTCCAGGCCGGTGAGCTGTTGTTCCAGGACCTGAGTTACGCTGTCCTGCAACGTCTGGGCCGAGGCCCCTGGGTAGGTCGCGCGGATGTTGACCTGCGGGGGTGCGACGTCGGGATATTGGGCGATCGGCAGCTTCGTGATCGCGCCAATGCCCGACAGCATGATGATGATGGCGATGACCCAGGCGAAGATCGGCCGATCGATGAAAATACGCGACACGGAGTCTTATCGACCTGCCGGAGCCTGGCTGCCGGGCGCCCCAGCTCGCTGCGGAGCGCTCGCCACCACCGGCTTGATTTTGGCGCCCTCCTTCAGCCTGGCGATACCCTGCGTGATGACCTTTTCGCCTCCGGCGAGGCCCTGGGTCACGACCCAATTGGCGCCATCGGTGCGATCGGCGACCACCGTGCGCTGGACTGCGGTATTGCCCGGGCCGACGACCCAAAGGCTGGCATTGCCCTTGGGATCGCGGGAAATCGCACCCTGCGGCACAAGATAGGCGATGCTGTCGATCGCCTGCGCGAACCTCGCGGTCACGAACATTCCGGGCAGCAGCAGCGACTGAGGATTGGGAAAGCGCGCCCGGAGCGTGACCGATCCGGTGCCCGCATCGACCACCACCTCGGTGAACTGGACGGTACCGGTGTAACCATAGTCGCTGCCGTCGGGGAGCTTCAATCGCACCTGGGTAGTCAGCGGCACGGCGCCGCCTTGAGATAGCGATCGGCGCAAGGCCAGCAGGTCGGGCGCCGACTGCTGGATGTCGACATAGATCGGATCGAGCCGGGTGATGGTCGTCAGGGCGTCCGCCTGGTTGGCCGTGACTAGCGCGCCTTCGGTGAATTTCGAAAGGCCGATGCGGCCGCTGATCGGCGCCGGGACCCTGGTGTAGCGCAGGTTGATCTGGGCGGTGCGCAGCGCGGCATTGTTCTGGGCGATGGCGGCATTGGCCTGACGCGACTGGGCCAGCGCATCGCTATAATCCTGCTTGGAGACCGCTTCCATGGCGGCCAGCGGGCGATAGCGCTCGGCGCGCGCTCGGGCGGCTTCCGCGCTGGCCCTGGCGCTCTGGAGGTTGGCGGCGGCCTGCGACACCTGCGCCTGATATAGGCTCGGGTCGATTTGATAGAGGGTTTGGCCCTGGTGGACGATCGAGCCTTCGGCAAACAGCCGGCGCGTGATGACACCGGAAACCTGGGGGCGGACTTCGGAGATCTGGAAGGCGGCGACACGGCCGGGAAGCGACTGTTCGACCGGGGCGCTCGACGGCTGGATCACGACATAGCCGACCTGGATCGGTCCGTCTGGCCCGCCAGGCCCGCCCTTACCTTCGCCGGCCGAGCCGCTCCCGCAGGCTGCCGACAGCAGGAATAGCGTGGCCAATCCTCCGAGACGCACGAAAGACCGACCTGACACGCCAAAAGCCATTGCTGATCCTTGTTTACACGCCACGAATGCGGAAGGGCCTATTAACAGTTGCGGCAACCAGTCACATCCGGGTGAACCGCCCCTAGCGGTTCCAGTATGACCGTTCGTCGAAGTTTTTGTTACAAAAAGCCGCTTTAAGTTGCAGCGCAAGACTAAACCGCTGGCATCGGAGCCATGAAAAAGCTCTCGAATTGGGAACTTCTGGCTGGCGGAGAGGGTGGGATTCGAACCCACGGTACCGTTGCCGGCACGCCGCATTTCGAGTGCGGTGCTTTCGACCTCTCAGCCACCTCTCCGCAAGATCAGGATGACGCTGGCCGGCGAGCATGCCGGGGGGTCGCGGGCGGCCTCTAGCAGGCACTTTTCCGGATGCAAAGGGTTTACCGCTTGCCACCCCGACAGCGTCAATTACATTATAGGTATGTCCATGCTGCCCGTTTCTGCAAAAATTCCCACCGCTCGCTATGGCATAGGCGAAATGGTTCGGCATCGCCTGCTCGACTTCCGCGGCGTGATTTTCGACGTCGACCCGGAATTCGCCAACAGCGACGAATGGTATGAAGCCATTCCGGAGGCAATGCGCCCGGCCAAGGACCAGCCCTTCTATCACTTGCTCGCCGAGAATGCGGAGAGCAGCTACGTTGCTTATGTCAGCCAGCAGAATCTGGTCGCTGACGATGAGGGAGAACCGATCGACCATCCGGCCATTGGCACTCTTTTCGAAGGATTCGATGGCCAGCGCTACAAGCTGAAGCCTGAGCATCGCCACTAGCGAAATTCCGCCCGCGGCGGTTGACAGAATCATTACCACCCCATAGGCGGCACGCTTTCCCGCGCGGGGCACTGTCACGCGGTGCTTGTTTGCGCGGTCTATAAGTGACGGAAAGTGATGAGGCCCATGTTCGCTATCGTGCGCACGGGTGGCAAGCAGTATCGCGTTGCCCCCGGAGACAAGATCGTCGTCGAGAAGCTGGCCGGCAATGCCGGTGACAGCGTCGACCTCACCGATGTCCTCCTCGCAGGCGAGGGCTCGGACCTGAAGTCAACCGACGGTTTGATCGTCGGCGCCGAGATCATCGCCCAGGCGAAGTCGGACAAGGTCACGGTGTTCAAGAAGCGTCGCCGGCATAATTATCGCCGCAAGGCTGGTCACCGCCAACAGCTGACGATCCTCAAGATCGTCTCGATCGGCGGCAAGAAGGCCGAGAAGAAGGCCGCCGCTCCGAAGAGCGAGGAAAAGGCTGCTGCACCTGCGAAGACCGAGAAGCCCGCCCCCGAGAAGAAGGCTGCCGCTCCCAAGAAGGAAGCTGCTCCCAAGGCGTCGACAAAGGATGCTGCACCTGCTAAGAAACCCGCCAAGAAGGCCCCCGCGGCCAAGGCTAAGAAGTAAGAGTTACACGAGATGGCACATAAAAAAGCTGGCGGCTCTTCACGTAACGGCCGCGATTCGGAAGCAAAGCGCCTTGGCGTGAAAAAATTCGGCGGCGAAGCGGTTCGCGGCGGAAACATCATCGTGCGTCAACGCGGCACGCGCTGGTACCCGGGGACGAACGTCGGCCTGGGCAAAGATCATACGCTTTTTGCACTCACCGACGGTCGCGTGTGTTTCCGCGATGGCAAGCTTGGTCGCAAATACGTCCACGTCGAAGCCATTATGCCGGAGGCCGCGAAATAAGCGGGATCGGTCGATAAAGGGCCGCTCCCGGAGGGGGCAGCCCAGACGAGACCAAAAGGTTTCGAAAAGGGAGAAGAGGGAAGCCCCCTCCTCTCCCTTTTTTTGTTTTTCACGAAGGGGACCAAATCTTCTCCCGAAACTGAAACAGAGCGGGCCTAGCGGCTCGTTCGAGAGGAGAAGGAAGTTGGTCATGTTCGCCCGTACCGAGCGACTGTTGCTGAGACCAGGCTGGGCCGAGGACGCCCCCGCGCTAGCGCGCGCCATCGCCGACGAGCAGGTGGTGCGCAACCTGGCGACGGCTCCGTGGCCCTATGCGCTGGAGGACGCCGAGGCATTTCTCGCGTCCCCGCGCGATCCGGCGATGCCGAGCTTCCTGATCACCGAGCGAACCGACGGCGAGCCGCGGATCATTGGATCCTGCGGGCTGGGACGGCGTCCTTCGGGAGCGGTCGAGCTCGGCTATTGGATCGGCCGTGCGCATTGGGGGAAGGGCTTCGCGACGGAAGCCAGCCGAGCGCTGATCGAGATCGCCCGAACGCTCAAGCTGCCGCGGCTGGAGGCTTCGCACTTCCTCGACAACCCCGCTTCGGGACGGGTGCTGGAAAAGCTGGGCTTCCGGCCGACGGGCCTTAGTGCCGAGCGTTACAGCTGCGCTCGGGGCGGCGAAGCCATGGCGCGGCTCTATCGACTGTCGTTGATGGGCCGCGGCGAAGTGGAGGCGCTGGCGGCTTAGGCCGCCCGCCTCACCTTCTTCCCGCTTTCGGTGCCAAGCTCGGTTTCCGCCTCGTAGCGCTTGATCAGGTGGCGGTCGTCCTCGTTCCAGGGATGGAAGCCAGGCATGAAATAGGCGGCCCAGGCGCGGAATATCCGCCTCATCATGCCCGGTCGCACCCACATATAGTTTAGCAGCCCGAGCCAGGCCTTGAGGCCGGTGATCCCGTCCTGACGCAGCAGCTCGATCGCGCCCAGGGTTCGATCGAGCGTGAAGTTGCGCGTAGCGATCAGCATGATCTGCGCCTTCACCTTCCAACGCTTGAACCGCGGCCAATGGCGGGTCGCATGACGCCAGGTATCGTAAGCGACGCCCTTATGCTCAATCTCTTCGATGGCATGCCAGCGCCACATTCTCTGGGCCTCCGGCTCTGCAGCAGCAAGGTGCCGCGGATCGGCCAGCAGCTCGTGCGCGAAAATGGCGGTGAAATGCTCAAGCGCCATGGTCGAGGCGAGCGATGCGATCGGCGGCTTGGAGCGGATGAAGTCCAAGCGCATCTGCAACCGGTCTTCGAGCGGCGTCAGGTCATAGCCGGCATCCGCCGCAGCCTTGTTGAAGGCATCATGCTCGCGGCTGTGGATCGCCTCCTGCGTGGTGAAGCCCTTGATCTCCTCGGCCAGCTTGGGCGGTGCGCCGTCGCGATGATTGCGCACGGCTTCAACAAAGAAGGCCTCGCCCTTGGGGAAGGTCGCTGACAGCGCGTTGTAGAAGGCGGTCGCGAAGGGATTGCCGCCATGCCACCAATGGGCCGGCTTGACCTCGCGTGCGAAGCGGCGGTCGCGCGGCGTGATAGTGAGATCGACTGGCGTCACTCTTGCGGCGGTCATGATTACACTCCAAGCACCATGTGACACTCATATGAAATAACTTACATAAATGTCAATAACATTACAAAGCCGTAAGCGTCTGTCACCTGTCGAGAGCCGGGCTGCCGCCGTGGCGGCGGCACGCCAGCTGCTGCGCGACGAGGGAGTTGCGGCGGTGACCCTGAAGTCTGTCGCCGCCAGGGTCGGCCGGACCCACGCCAACCTGCTCCATCATTTCGGCAGCGTCGCCGGGCTGCACCGCGCCCTGGCCGAGGATATCGCCCACACGGTCTCGGCATCGATCACGGAAGCGATCGGCAAGCGCCGCCGCGGCGAGGCCAGCGAGCGCGACGTGGTCGATGCGATGTTCGATGCCTTCCATGCCGAGCGGGTGGGCGAGCTGATCGGCTGGATCGCCCTTACCCGCCAGCGCGAAGCGCTGGAGCCGGTGGTCGACACCATCCGCAGCATCGTCGAGGACTTTCGCGCGGCCGGCGACACCAGGCCGATGGACCGGGTGACGCTGGGGCTGGTATTGATGGCGATCGGAGACAGCCTGGCCGGCGGCGAAGTAGCGGCCGCCAGCGGCCTCCCCCGGGAGGCGGTTCGCGAAGACGCGGTCGGGCTGATCAAGGGAATCGTCGGCGAAGCCTAGGGAGACTGGCAATGATCAGCGGTGCGCATGTCATGATCTTTACGCGCGACGAGGATGGCGACCGTGCTTTCCTGCGCGATGTCGTCGGCATCCCGTGCATCGACAGCGGCGGCGGCTGGCTGATCTACAAGCTGCCGCCAACCGAAATGGGTGTGCATGGCGGCGAAAATAACGATGTCCATCACCTCTATTTCATGTGCGACGACCTCGATGCGGAAATGGCGCGGCTTGCTGACGCTGGAGCGACCTGTTCCGAACCGTTCAGCGCCAGTTGGGGCCGGGCAACCAGCATCCCGCTTCCGGGCGGCGGCAAGATCGGCCTCTACGAGCCGCGTCACGCGCGTCCCTGAGCGGGCCGCTGTTTCGCTGCTCGCCTGTCCCCCGGACAGGCTGCGCTACGAAATCGCCGCAATTGCCGGTAAAGGGCTCGCCATGCATTTTCTCGACCAGGCCAAGATTTTCATCCGTTCGGGCGCGGGCGGGCCGGGAGCGGTCAGCTTCCGGCGTGAGAAGTTCATCGAATATGGCGGCCCCGACGGCGGCGAGGGCGGCAAGGGCGGCGATATCATCTTCGAGGCGATGCACGGCCTCAATACGCTGATCGACTTCCGCTACACCCAGCACTTCCGGGCGCCGCGCGGCAAGGGCGGGGCCGGGTCCAACATGACCGGTGCGGGCGGCAAGGACCTCGTGATCAAGGTCCCGGTCGGAACCCAGATCCTGGCCGACGATGAGGAACGCACCCTGCTCGCCGACCTCACCACGGAAGGCCAGCGCATCGTTTTCCTGAAAGGCGGCGACGGCGGCCGCGGCAACGCCAGCTACAAAACCTCGACCAACCGCGCCCCGCGCCAGCACGGCACCGGCTGGCCGAGCGAGGAAATGTGGGTCTGGCTGCGGCTCAAGCTGCTGGCCGATGTCGGGCTGGTCGGATTGCCCAATGCTGGAAAGTCGACATTCATCAATGCCGTCACCAATGCCCAGGCCAAGGTCGGCGCCTACGCCTTCACAACCCTTCGTCCCCAACTCGGCGTGGTCCGCCACCGCGGCCGCGAATTCGTCGCTGCCGACATTCCCGGGCTGATCGAAGGCGCGGCGGAGGGCGCGGGCGTCGGTGACCGCTTCCTCGGCCATATCGAGCGCTGCCAGGTGTTGTTGCACCTGGTCGATGCCAATGACGAGGACGTGGCGACCAGCTACCGCGTCGTCCGTGATGAGCTCGACGCCTATGGCGCCGGGCTCGCCGACAAGCCGGTGGTGGTGGCGCTCAACAAGATTGATACGCTCGATGATGAGCTGATCGCGGCGCTGACCGCCGAGCTTGAGGCGGCCAGCGGAGCAAAGGTCTACCCGATGAGCGCCGCCGGCGAGATCGGCATCGAGTCCGTGCTCGACGCGCTGCTCGATCGGATCAGCGCCGAGCATGTCGAAGACGATGGCCCGGGCGAGCCGATCGAATGGTCGCCAATTTGAAGCTGGCCATTACCGGCGCGACCGGCTTCGTCGGGGGACGCCTGCTCGAACAAGCCCTGGCCGCGGGTCATGAGGTGCGCGCCCTCACCCGCCGGCCGCAGCAAGGCCGTGATGGAGTAAGCTGGATCACGGGCGCACTCGACGAACAGGCCAGTCTGGACCTGCTGGCAAAAGGCGCGGATGCCCTGATTCACGTCGCCGGCGTGATCAATGCCCCTGACCCGGGCGGGTTTGAAGCAGGCAATGTCACCGGCACCAGCGCGATACTCGCCGCCGCCAAACAAGCCCAGATCAAGCGCTTCGTCCATGTCTCGTCGCTGTCGGCGCGAGAGCCGAAGCTATCGGCCTATGGCGCCAGCAAGGCGGGGTCGGAGGCGCTCGTCGCGGCGTCGTCGCTACCCTACGCAATCGTCCGGCCCCCGGCCGTCTATGGCCCCGGTGACAAGGAGACGTTCGAACTGTTTCGCATGGCCAAGCGCGGCATCGTCCTGTTGCCGCCCGAAGGCCGGTTGTCGCTGATCCATGTCGATGACCTCGCCCGATTGCTGCTGGCATTGGCGGATCCCGCCGCACCTGCTGGTTTGATGGTCGAGCCTGATGACGGGCGCCATGGCGGCTGGAGTCATGCCGAATTCGGCCGGGCGCTCGGCGAGGCACTTGGCCGGAAGGTGGCGACGCTATCCATGTCGCGGCCGATCCTCGATCTGTTTGCGAAGGTCGACCGTTGGGTGCGCGGGCCCAAGGCCAAGCTTACCGCCGACCGTGTCGCCTATTTCTGCCATCCCGACTGGATGGTCGATCCCGGCCGCGGCGCGCCGGAGGCGTTGTGGAGACCCGAGATCAAAACCGAAACAGGCCTGGCCGATACGGCCAAATGGTATCGCGAGGCCGGCTGGCTCTAGTGAAAGAGCAGCTGGTAGACGACGGCGCAGGCGGTCAGCACCATGCCGAGCAGGAACAGGGTGAAGCTCCAGTACAGCCAGCTGAACTTGTCGTCTCGCAGCACCTTGCCATGGTCGTAGAGGTCCGCCGTCAGGCGGCGATAGGTTTCCTCCTCGGATGAGAGGACCTTCATCATCTCGTTGATATAATCTTCGCGGTTGGCGTTGGTGTAGCTGCCGAAGAACAGGATGTTGATCTTCTCTGGCGGGATGGGCGTCTTGGTGACGACCATCTTGTTGGGGCGAATGGTGAGCACCCCGAACACGGTCGCGATAAACGAAAAAAGGGTCAGCACGAGCAGGGGAAGGCTTGCCTTGCCGTCGGCAATGTCGCTGATCGACATGGAAAAGACGACGAAGCTGGCGCCCATCAGGATCGAGGCCTTGGTGTCGGCCATTCCCGACAAGGTGATGTTGGTTGCGTTGGCCGCGACCAGCAGGTTGTGAACCTCTTTCGGGAAGACCGGATCGTCCGGACTTACTAGCTTTGGTTCGCTCATCGCTGCTCCCCTGGATGGCCTGACACCTAAGCAAACTTGCGTGGGGATGGAAAGCAAGTCTCGTTTCGGACATTGGCCGCAACGGATTCAATCTTGCCCGATGTTACCTGGGCTCGACGCAGTGGTGGCCTTCGAACATCCAGTCAGGGTCATATTTTCGCTTGGCCATGGCGAGCCGCAAATAGTGCGGTCCCCAGTGAGCGCGTTTCCAATCCTTCAGGAAATAGTCGGACTCGGAGAGATAGGCGCCAGCATTCGGCGCCAGCCTGGTAATCTCCCGCATGGCCCGAGTGACCCCTGCGGCCTGCTGGCGGCCCTCGGCGAAATTCGGCTCATGTCCGGGAATTCCCGGCCATGCAGGAGGCCCTTCGGCGGCGCAGATGACGAGCGCAAAGGCATCCAGGACTTCCGGGTTCGTGGCCGTTTCGCGTGTCGCCGCAATTGCTTCCGGCGACCCTCCGCCAAGCCCCTTGTTGCAGTGAAGGGTGATGCTCCACTCATTGCCGGCATTCGCCAGCGCGGTCGCCAACTCACTTCTGCGCGCTTTCGAGAGCAGCCGGCTGGGCAGCCAAGCCGACTGGTAGGCATGAAGGAACTGCGCCGCCTCTCCACGATTGCTTGCCCAGTAGACATTCTCCGCCGGTGCTCCCGGACGTTCGTCCTGCATCACGACGCCGGGGAGCCTGCGAAGCGCCGCCGGGTCCCAGAAGTCACGCGCCGGAAGGGCGATCAGCAAAGGATTGCCGACGAGCGTGAAATTCTTCGGCCGGTCACTCACCCACTTCAAGAACGGAGCCCAGGTTTCAGCAATCTCTTCCTGCGTCAGGCCATGGCACAGCATCGTGATGCCGAGGCGATGCCCCGGGCTGAACCGGATTTGCTCACCCCAGGCGGGATTGAACAGATGGTCGGCATAAAAGTCGACGATGCGTCCGGTGAGTTCCCGCCAGCTCGCCTCGTCGCTCGCTTGAACCTCGAAGATCGCGGCGCCGATCATCGAGGGGAGGGAATGGGTCTTGAGTGTTAGTCGGGTGACCACGCCAAATGTGCCCCCTCCGCCCCCGCGCAACGCGAAGTACAGGTCCGGGTCGCGCCAGTGGTTGACGGTGCGGACGTGACCGTCGGCGGTCACGATTTCGGCCTCAAGCAAGCTGGCTGCACCGGTCCCGAACTGCTTCGACAGGCTGCCGAAGCCGCCGCCCTGGACGAAGCCGGCAGTCCCGACGGTCAGGCAGCCGCCGCCCTGGACGTAGAGGCCATGCTCGACGGCTACCTTGCGATAGACTTCGCCCCAGAGCGTACCGGAGCCCAATGAAACCGCGGAAACAGGTGACGTTGTCGGCGGCGCCCCCTTTGGGCGAAACGCGTCTTCCACCTCGATACTGCGCAGGCGGTGCGTCCAAATCAGCAGCGAGCCGGCGCGATTGGAATTGCCGAAATAGCTGTGCCCACCGCCCTTGATGACCGGCTTTATTCCGAAACGCCGGGCAAACTTAACAGCGACGGCGACGTCGTTCGCAGATTCCGCCGCGACCCCCATCAGGCTCGGCTGGCTTACCCAGGCGTCGATCCAGCCAAGCGACTGCGTCAGCGACGGCTCATCGCTCAAATAATAAGGGTTCTTGAGCCTTGCGAAGAGGTCATCGGCACCAAGGCCGGCGTTCCGCGCGACGGCAACCAGCGGCGATTGGATGTCGATCAGCCGATCACCGAGCTGCCGCCGCAGCAAATCCCAGTCGGGCGATGTCGCCGTCCGTGCGAAGGCCAGCTTCTTGTCGAAAATTGCAGCACCGGCCGCCGCGGCAGTCGAACCCAGGAATGTCCGTCGAAGCATGTCGTCCCCTTTGTTCGACGAGGTTGCTTTGCTGCCGACGGATGATCAAGCGCCTCTCGTGCCCAACCAGGCGATTGCGCCGGCATTAGATCGACGGCCGCGCCCAACGTCGCGTTGTTCGCTCTCAACGCGTTACGTGAGGCCGCCGCCGCCCAGCCGAAGCGCGGGCTAGCCAGTTTGTATCGGATGCGATTAAATCGTATTGACTCATTTTTCCGACTCGCCTATTTGCATCGCATCCGATGTAATCGGTAACGCTTTAAATGCTTGAAGAAGGAAAAATAGATGACCGCCAAAACGATTTACTCCGGGACCACCCACAATGTTGGCGGCGCCAACGGTTACACCCGCAGCGCTGACGGTTTCCTCGACCTGCAATTTGCTGACCCCCATCCCGCTGCGGAAAACTTCTTCGGCGCCGCCTGGTCGGGCTGCTTCATGGGTGCAATCGGCCTCGCCGCCGCTCAGAAGAAGGTCACGTTGCCTGAGGCTCCTTCTGTCGACGCAACGATCGACCTGCTGATGGAAGATGGCGAATTCTTCCTCCGCGCCAAGCTCGACGTCACCGTTCCGGGCGTCGATCGCCAGGTCGCGCAGGAACTGGTGGACCGCGCCCACGAGATCTGCCCTTATTCGAAGGCAACCCGCGGCAATATCGAAGTTCAGCTCACCCTGGTCGAGCCGGCCTTCGCCTGACACATTGCCAATCGCCGGACGGCGCCCATCAGCGCCGTCCGCGCCCTTTACGATTCAATCGCACAGGATTTAGGACGGCAGAAATCCGACGGAGCAAAGATGGCGCGTAATTCGACCCCTGCGACAAAAGCCAAACTAGGCGAATTCCTTTGCTTCGCCATCTATTCGGCCAATCTCGCCTTCGGCCGCGCCTACCGCCCGATCCTCGACAAGGTGGGGCTGACATACACCCAATTTGTGGCGTTGGTCGCCCTGGCTGAGGAAGATGACCAGACTGTCGGTGAGCTCGGCGACAAGCTTTTCCTGGAGTCCAATACCCTGACCCCGATCCTCAAGAAGCTGGAGGCGCTCGGGCTTGTGGAGCGCCGGCGCGACCCGCGCGATGAGCGACAAGTCCGCGTCAATATCACAGCCGCCGGCCGCAAACTGAAGCAGGCGGTCGATCGCAATGCGTCCGAGTTGGTCGAGGCGACGGGGCTAGGGAAGGACTTCGCCCAGGTGCAGGAAAGCGTGGCCCATCTGCGCGACAATCTGCTTGGGTCGGTTCAGTCGAAAACCTGCGGCTAGGACTGGGGATCGTCGGCGGCCGGTCGGAATACCCGCCACGCCGGCGCCACACGGCGATATGCGAAGCGATGCAGGCATATTCGATCGCGGCGACTACCGTGTACCGCCCTCTTTGCGCCCCAATCGATTGCGAAAGCCCCGGCTCCCCACTAGGACGCGCAAATGACCGACCGAGCCGATACCGAGACCAGGGTGAAGGCCCTGATCGAGCCGTTCAACAAGAAGGGGATCGAGGTCACAGACGCGACCCGTTTCGCGCAGGACCTAGAGTGGGACAGCCTGACGGTGCTGGACTTCGTCGCCAACGTCGAGGACGAATTCGACATCCTCATCACCATGAACCAGCAGGCGGAGATCGAAACGGTCGGCCAGCTGATCGATGCCGTAGGGCAGCTAATGAAAGGCTAGACGTTACCTTGGTACCGTGGTAACACACTGACGTGCCAAACATTGAACGAATCCAGACCGGCGTTCGAATCGAGAAGCGGCTGATCAAGGTCATGAAGGCGCTCGCCGAGCGCCTCGATGTGCCGCTCGGCGAACTGATCGAGGGCGTCATGCTGCATGCGATGGACGGCCGTGCACCATTCAGCGAGTCCACCTTGCGTGAGATTGCATTGCTTCGGCAGGTCTATGGCCTGTCGCTGACCGCCGACGATGCGCATCGCCTGACCGAGAATGGAGAGGCCCAATGAGCTTCCCGATCGATGACTTTATCGCCGGCCGGCTGCCCGCCGCGGGATTCGATCATCGCGCGCATGTCGAGGCGGGCTATCACCTGTTGCAGCGGCACGGCTTCGCCGACGCCGCGCATGCCTATGCCCGAGCGATCACGGCAATGGCGGCCGCCGCCGGTGCGCCGGATAAATTTCACATGACGATCACCGTCGCCATGCTTTCGGCGATTGCCGAACGCATGCCCGACAGTTGCTCGAATTTTGACTCATTTGCCGCTCAACACCCTGAGCTGTTCGACCGCACGATATTGTTGCGCCACTATTCCAGGGAACGTCTGCAATGCCCCCGGGCGCGGCAAACCTTCCTTCTCCCCGACCGCAAGGAGCCGCCGTTCGCATGACCGACCTTTTCTCCAAATTCGATCCCCTGATCGAAACCCGCGAGCAGTTGCTGTCGACCGGGGTTACCGACCCTTTCGGGCTGGTGATGGAGAAGGTGGTTTCGCCCACCGTCGCGATCTGCAGCGGCCGCGAGACGATCCTGCTCGGCACTTACAATTATATGGGCATGACCTTCGATCCCGACGTCGTTGCGGCGGGCAAGAAGGCGCTCGAGGAATTCGGCTCCGGCACTACCGGCAGCCGCGTCCTCAATGGCACCTATGTCGGTCACAAGGAGGTCGAGGAAGCGCTCAAGGATTTCTACGCCATGGATCACGCCATGGTGTTTTCGACCGGGTACCAGGCCAACCTCGGCATCATTTCGACCATGGCCGGCAAGGATGACTACATCATCCTCGACATCGACAGCCACGCGTCCATCTATGACGGCTGCGCGCTCGGCAATGCCCAGATCGTCCCCTTCCGTCACAACGATATCGAAGCGCTGGAAAAGCGGCTGAAGCGGCTACCGCCTGAAGCGGGCAAGCTTGTGGTCCTGGAAGGCGTCTATTCCATGCTCGGCGATATCGCCCCGCTCAAGGAAATGGTCGCCGTTTCGAAGGCTGCCGGAGCAATGGTGCTGGTCGACGAGGCCCATTCCATGGGCTTCATCGGCGAGCAAGGCCGCGGGGTTGCCGAGGCCCAGGGCGTGATCGACGACGTCGACTTCATCATCGGCACCTTCTCCAAATCCGTCGGCACCGTCGGCGGCTTTTGCGTTTCCAACCATCCCAAGTTCGAGATTCTGCGGCTGGTTTGCCGGCCCTATGTGTTCACCGCCTCCCTCCCGCCAAGCGTCGTCGCGACGGCTGCGACTTCGATCCGCAAGCTGATGCATGGCAAGGACAAGCGCGATCACCTGTGGGAAAATTCGAAGAGGTTGCACGGCGGACTCAAGCAGCTGGGCTTTACGCTCGGCACCGATCAGCCGCAGTCAGCGATCATTGCGGTCATCATGCCCGACCTGGAGCGCGGGGCGGCCATGTGGGAAGCACTGCTCCATGAGGGCCTCTACGTGAATCTTGCCCGGCCGCCAGCCACTCCGGCCGGGATGACGCTGCTTCGCTGTTCGCTCTGTGCTGAACATTCGTCGGAACAGGTTGGCGAAATCCTTGGCATGTTCGAGGCTGCAGGACGGAAAACCGGCGTCATCGGCTAAGCTGAGGAACCGGGCCCAATAAGGGGTTCCCCGCTGAGAATCCGGCGGTTACACTGACATCATGACGCCAGTGGAAGAACCGAGGTTCGACTGGCGCCGCGGTGGCGCCGCGGCGGTGGCATTGGTCGCGACATTGGTCCTGCTGGGAATGGTGGTGCTGGTGGCGATCACCAACAGCGCTCGCGACGATGCCCTGCAGGCCGAGCGCCACGCCTATGACGTGGCCCTGCTCACCCGCACTGCCGACGCCAGCATTGCCCGCGCCGAAGCGGCGGTCGGCCGGTTCGCACTCGATCGGGATCCGGCAAAGAGCGGCAGCCGCTATTATGCCCAGTGGCGCCTTGCCGAGCAGCAGATTGCGCAGTTGGAACGGTCGGTCGGCAGCGATCCGAAGCAGCGCAGCCGCGTCGAGGAGCTCAAAACGCTCTTCAACGAGCGTGGCCAGCAATTCAGCGACGTCGCGCGCTACAGCAGGGCGAAGCAGAAGGATTATGGACTTCGCTACTATTACACGATCTCTCTCGCCCAGCCGGGCGAGGAACGCGACACCGGCTCCAAACTGCGTGCGAAATTGGTCGAAATCGCTGACGCCGAGCGAGCCGCATTGTCCGAAAAGATCGAGGAGTCGCAATTCTTCTCGGCCGAGGCCGACCGGCTGACGGACTATCTGAGTTGGCTGGGTGTAATCGTCGGACTGTTCGCAATCTTCATGGGCTACATCGCAGTCCAGGCGCTGCGGATGAATGTGGCGGCTCGCAAGGAAGCCGAAAGCGAGTTTGAGCGCGCCCAGGTCCTCGAGCTGGCGGTCCGCGAGCGTACCCAGGAGCTATGGGAAGCGAACCAGGCGTTGAAGGCCGAAGCGATCGAACGCCAGGCGGCCGAAGCACAGCTTCGCCAGGTGCAGAAGATGGAGGCGGTTGGCCAGCTGACCGGCGGCATCGCCCACGACTTCAACAATATGCTGGCGGTGGTCGTCGGCGGGATCGATCTTGCCCGCCGCCGCCTCGATGGCCCGCGGCGCGAAGTGACTGCCCACCTCACCAATGCGATGGAAGGCGCCACACGCGCCGCCGCGCTGACCCGCAGATTGCTGTCCTTCGCCCGGTCCGAGCCCTTGCTGCCGGAGCGGATCGACACCGCTGTCCTCCTGGGCGGGATGAGCGAGTTGCTGGACCGAACCTTGGGCGAGCGGATCAAAGTCAGCACCAAGCTGGATGACGCGGCGTGGCCGGTTTTCGTCGATCCCCACCAACTCGAAAATGCGATCCTCAACCTCGCGGTCAATGCTCGCGATGCCATGGACGGCACCGGCAAATTGATAATCCGCACCCGCAACAAGGCAATGCAGGGCAACTCAGTGGGCGACATTCGCGCGGGCGAATACCTGGTGATCGAGGTAACCGACACTGGCTGCGGCATGACTCCGGAAGTCAAGGAGCGCGCTTTCGAGCCGTTTTTCACCACCAAGTCGGTGGGCAAGGGTACCGGTTTGGGCCTCAGCCAGATCTTCGGGTTTGCCCACCAGTCCGGCGGCGAGGTCGGTATCGACAGCCAGGTCGGCAAGGGCACGACCGTGTCGATCTACCTGCCGCGTACCGACGCCAAGGCCAGCAACATCCGCACCCATCCTGCAATGCAGGCCAGGGCGGAGGAAGACTTGACCGTTCCCGGAGCCCGCATACTGCTGGTAGAGGATGACCCGCGGGTGAGGACGGCAACCGTGGGGGCGCTCGAGGATCTCGGTTATGAGCCGATCGCATGCTCCAGCGGCGCGGAAGCGCTGGCATTGTTCGAAAGCATGGATTTCGACCTGGTCATTTCCGATGTCATCATGCCCGAAATGACCGGGCCGGAGATGGTTCGCGAGCTTAAGTCCCGGCGCGGGGAGATCGCGGTCCTGTTCGTCACCGGCTATGTCGGTGAAGGCGAAGGCGACGATCTGGTAGGCTACGACCTGCTGAGAAAGCCCTTCACGGTCAGCACCCTTGCCAGCGCCGTTGCAAGTGCCCTTGCCCGCGGGCCGGGCCATCTGCCGCAAGCTTCAAAGACGGCGGCCAAGGGCTGAGCACTTCAACGACGGGCCGAACGGAACGTCCCCCCTAATGCACACCCGTTCGGCAATGCGCGCTGCAGTGCCATAATCGTCGACCGCGGCGTGCATGGTGCAACGATTGTCCCAAAACGCCACGTCCCCCTGTTCCCAGCGCCAACGGCAGATGAATTCAGGCCGCTGGATCACCGAGAACAGATATTCCAGCAATGCCGCACTCTCGCCTGGATCAAGCCCGTCGATGCGCGAAGTGAAAAACGGGTTGATGAAAAGGCATTTGCGACCGGTCTCGGGGTGAACTCGCACCAAGGGATGCCGGGCACTCGAAACGTCTGAGTAGTCGAGCTTCATCCTGGCCTTGGAGTCATCTTCCGCGCGGCTCCTCGGCCGGTTGGCAAGGACGTCGTGAACGGCGATCATGCTGTCCACGATTCCCTGCATCATCGGGGACAGGGATTCGTAGGCGGCGGTCAAATCGGACCACATCGTATCCCCGCCACGGTCCGGTTTTTCTCTCATCAACAATATGCCGCCCATCGGAGGGGCATGGGAAATGGTGGCGTCGGTATGCCAAATCCGCGCGCGGCCGTTGTTCTTCGAGCCATCGAAGCATGTGATTTCGGGGCGACCTTCCTGCCGCGCCGTGAACGACGGATAATGATCCTCAAGTTCGCCGAAACAGCGGCCGAAATCGATCTGCTGTTCTGTGGTCAGATTCTGCCTTGGGAAAAAGAGCAGGTGATACTCAAGCAGTTGCCGGCGGATGAATTCCGTTGTTGGCAGCGATGGCGCTCGGGAAATGTCGAGCCCCAAAATTTCCGCGCCGATCGTTCCGCTAAGCGGCCTGATTTTGATATCGTCCACTCGCCTCATCCAATTTGACGGGAGTTCGGCTATGCCAAATCAGCCCGCCTTGCGGTGCATGCCGACCCATTCGCTAGCGCGTCTGGCCGCCGTTTCGACGGCGCCAACTTCATGTTCGCCGAAAACTGCCGCCGTCGAGGCAAAGCGAAGCAGCTAGCGGATCGCGCCCGATCGGAGGAGCCGGGGCAGCAGGCTAATCGCCGCCAGCAATGGATGCCGCTTTTGCCAGGGCTTCAACTCGATCTTGGTTCCGGCGTGGCGGTTGATCTTCCAGGCAATATATTCGGCGCCGCCAGCGTAGGTGGCGCTTGCCTTGGCCAGGCGCAACACGGACAGCGCCTTGCCCTCAATCTGCCGGCGCAGCCAACCGCCGCCGGGAATCGCTGGATCAATCGCCGCCACGACAGCCGGCGAGAATCGTTCGTAGCGCTCCAGATCGGCGTCGATGACCGAACCGGCCCTTCCCTTCCGCTCAGCGCGAAGCTCGGCGGAATAAGTCAGCGAGAAAGCTCGCCGCCACCAGTCGAGCACTGGTTCTCCCTCGATCCGGCCCGCGGCCGCCAGCAGGGTTGGCGCTGCCCGCGACACGGCCATGATTGCGGCAGTGCGAGCAGCCTCGTCTGAACTCCACACCAGCCGCGACGGCTGGGCGAAGCGGGCCCATACCGAGACGTTGCGGGTCTCGGGGCCATTGAGCCGGTAAAAATCCCGATCGCTCAGCACCGCATATTTTGCGGCCAGGCCTTCGTGTTGAAACGGAAAAACATTCGGCGGGATCAGCGCATTGGCCTTCGCCTGCCATGGCTTGTCATAGGCCGATCGATAATCGGAAACGATCAAATAAAAGTCGAGCATAAGCCCGTCGAGCTGCTTCTCCCGAAGGCAACTGCCGTAAAACAGGACGGCCCGGCTGGCGGGGCCGTGCCGCGCGGCGATCGCTTCGGCCATGGCGGTGACGCGCGGGTCTACCGGCTCGCTGAGCTCCGTTTCGACAAGGTCGCGGAGGGCCTCAACCACAGCTTCGCTTCAGGCGGCGATGCGTACGAACGAAAGTGGCTGCGCAGGGCGCAGCAGGATTGGTTTGCCGACGCCAGCGCGGAAAGTTTCACCGTCAAGGATCACCTGGCTCGCCTCACCCTCGATCGCAATCTCGTCGGCTTCCTCGATATGAACCCCGTCGAGTTTGGTGCTGCCTAGCCGGCCAACCAAGCTGGCGAAGAAGGCGCGCAGCATCGATATCGGATTCTGCTCGACGGCGACAAATTTCAGCGGGCCATTGCCGCCCGAGCTGACCTCGCTGGAAAGCAGCAGCTTCTCCAAGGTGGTGACGAACAGAAAAGCGAAGCGGCCGGTGATCGCACCGCCGCGCCGCACCTGGACGCTGAGCACCGCCGGTTCAGGCGGAAGAAAGCTCGCACGGACCCCGAATACCTGCCGAAGCACCACCGCGACAGCAGTGATGAAATGGCTAATGCTGTTGGGGAGGCCGAGCGGATAGACGCGCTCCCGGCAGTAGAGCATGATATCGGCAAGGCCCGCGCCGCCGAGGAACATGCCGATAACCGGCGTAATCCCGGTTTCTCCACCCGAAAGGGAAATCAGCTCTCGAGCGACCAAATAAGGCGAGAGATCGGCCCGGGCGATCCCGATCAGCTTTTCCAGTGCCTCCACCGGATCGCCCTGGGCGCCAAGATCAAGCGCGATCAAATTGGTCTTTCCGCTCGGCAGGACCGCCACGGGCGGGGTCATGGTGCCGAAACAACCGCCATTATGGAGTTCGGTAAGCACCGCCTGGACGGTGCCGTCACCGCCATTGATCGCGAGCACCGCCGGCTCGATGCGGGCAATGGTCCGCATGGCATCGCCGATCTGGCTGGCCGCTTCGACCTCGTAATGGAAAATGTCGGGATGTTCCGCGCAGAAGGCGCGGATGCGCGGTAGCTGGGCAAGGTTGCCCGTCGATTTGGGATTGCTGATCAGGGCGATGCGGGGCCGGGACATCAGCTTCCCGCGGGCCCCACGCTTATGCCCTTGATATAAAGCAAAGTGACACCGACCCGTGCCGGGCCATTCCCGACGGTGAAAGCCGCCTTGGCGAAAGGCGGCCTGGGGTTGAACAGGGTGACCTTGGGGTCACGTGAATAGCCGCCGCCATCCTGACGGTCGCGCTCGCCGTTGACATTTAGATCGTGATGAACGGCGACGGCATAGCGCCCAGGAGCCGGAACCGGCACGCAGATATCCATCGATCGCCCGGTGACAGGGACCTTGATCTTGCTGATGCGGCCGCGCTTGTCGAGCCAGCTGGCCGGTCCATAGAGCGACAGCTTCAGCCGGCCCTGCGGTTGTTTGAAACCGGCAACATGGACCAGCACGGACGGAGATCCAGGAGCGCAACCGGTGGCCGCGGCAGCCGGCGCCACGGCAAGCGTCGTCGCCGCCGCCGAAATGGCAGCGCCTTCGATCACCATTCGGACCGCCGATTTCGACATGATTTTCCCAACCGCTTCGCTATAGGCACAGACGGCGCCGTACCTTTGCCAAGTCCATTCGTTCCGGAATCGGCAAGGCTCGACGCCCCGGTTGCCCTGTCGGCTCGCTTTGCGGCCAAATCATGGTGCCGCGAGGACGAAAAAGTGCTTCGAGGAAATCTGGCTTGCAGTTGGTCGACCGCTATCTAGCCCGCAACATCGCAGTTCCGCTGATTGGCACACTAGTGCTGGCGGCGATGTTGCTGATCCTCGACAAGATGCTCCGGCTGTTCGACTTCGTCATCAACGCCGGCGGTCCGGTCAGCGTGGTCTGGCAAATGCTCGCCAATCTGCTGCCTGAATATTTCTCGCTCGGTATCCCGATCGGCCTGTTGCTGGGGATCATCCTCGCGTTCCGCAAGCTGGCGCTGTCCTCGGAACTTGATGCGATGCGCGGGATCGGCATCAGCTACGGTCGACTGCTGCGCGTGCCCTATGCGTTCGCCATCGGCTTGCTACTCGTAAACATCGTCATCGTCGGTTGGGTCGATCCATATGCGCGCTACCGTTACGAAGGCTTGCGCTACGAGCTGAAGTCAGGCGCGCTCGGCGCTTCGATCAAGGTTGGCGAATTCAACCAGTTCGGCAGGCGGATGACGATCAGGATCGACGGAAGCGAGCAGAACGGTACACGGTTGCGGGGCATCTTCACGGCCCTGGATGACAAGTCGGGTACCCGGATCGCCGCAACTGCCGCCGAAGGCCAGTTCCTGTCGACCGACCAGCCCGACACCATCATCTTCCGCCTGAAGCACGGACGGCTGGTTCAGGAAGGTCCGAATTTCGCGACGCCCCGGACCCTGTCGTTCAACAGCTATGACCTGCCGATCAACCTGCCGGCGACTGACGCATTTCGCGGGCGGGGCAACCAGGAGCCGGAATTGGTCTTACCGGAACTCATATCCCGGGCTTATGGCGGTACTGCGCCGAGGAAGAAGGACGAGTTATCGTCCCGCGCCAACCTTCATTTCCGCCTGGTCGAAATCGCCATGATGCTGATGTTGCCGCTGCTTGGCGTTGCCCTTGCGGTCCCGCCGAAGCGCAGCAACAGCTCACTCGGCATTTTCATCGGGATCGTGATGGTCGTCACCTACCACAAGATCAACCAATATGCCGAAGGAGCAGGGAGCAGGGGACATTTGCAGCCGGAGCTCGCGCTATGGCTGCCCTTCCTCGGCTTGGTCGCGCTTATCCTATGGATGTATCATGTCCTTGCCCATCGGCCGGGCGGCCAACCGATCGCGGCGCTGGAAGCGGCCTTCGCCAAGCTCGGCAAGGCGGTTCGCAAGCTTGCGCCGAAAAGGCGCTTCAAGCGAATTGAGGCAACGGCATGATCAATTTGGATTTCATGCCGTCGCGCCAGCTGGCACTTTATGCCGCGCGGCTGTTCCTGACCCGCAGCCTGGCAGTTTTGGTCATGCTCGTGCTCGTCCTGATGACGCTCGACCTGCTTGGCGAATCCGGAAAAATCCTGAAGGTTCCGGGAAACGATGAGGCCGAGCTGTGGCGATACATTTCATTGCGGGTGCCGCTGTTGATTTCGCGCTTCCTCCCTTTTTCCGTGCTGCTGGGGGCGCTGATCGCCTTTGCCGGTCTAAACCAGCATAGCGAAGTCGTTTCGATGAAGGCGGCCGGCCTTTCGGCGCATCAAATCCTGGCCCCGATGGTGGTCGCCAGCCTTGGCGTGGCGGTGCTCCTATTTGCCTTTAACGAACTGGTCGTGGTGAAGTCGGCCCGAACGGTAAATGCCTGGACCGATGCGGATTACAAGCCGATCCCACCGTCGAGCGGCATCCTTTCCAACGTCTGGATCCGTGACGGCAACGACGTCGTCCGGGCCCGCCTCGTCATCGGCGCAGGGGCTAGCGCCCGATTGCAGGACGTGACCATTTACGACCGGGAAAAGGGTGCGCTGGCGCAGGTCCTCGATGCCGACCGTGCCGACCAGGTCGCTGGCGGCTGGCGGCTTAGCAATGTCCGAACCTACGACGCGCCGATGAATATCGTCATGAAACAGCGGCAACTAATCGCACTGCGCGGGGTCGAACCCAGCCGCTTCACCCTGGCGCATATCGACCCAAATGAACGGGACTTCGTGGCACTTCGTCAGGAGATCGGCGCGCTCGAGGCCGCGGGCCGGCCGACCGATGAAGCTCGGACGGGCTGGTGGCACAAGATCAGCGGGCCGCTATCGACGGTGCTGATGCCGCTGTTGGCGGCAACGGCGGCATTCGGCCTTGCCCGTTCGGGTCAGGTGCTGTTGCGGGCAACCATTGGGATGGCACTCGGGTTCGCCTATTTCGTCGCCGACAATTTCAGCCTCGCCCTGGGCAACTACGGCGCCTACCCGCCGTTCCTCGCGGCCTGGGCGCCCTTCCTGCTGTTCCTCTTGATCGGCGAATTCGTCCTGATCAGGCAGGAAGAGTAGGTCTTCTAGCGGCCTTTCCAGCTGCTGACCGCGAGCCGCGCAACAAGCGGCGTCAGGCCGCGATAATTGGACCGATAATAAGGGGAATCCGGCTCCAGCGCCGCCGCGATGCGGCGGTGCGCCTCGCCCAGCGCATGGTAAGGCAGGCCCGGCAGCAAATGATGGAGCGCGTGAAAGCGCAGCCCGACCGGCGCCCACAGTGCGGGCAGCGTGCCGGGGGGCGGGACGTTGACGCTGTCGAGATATTGCTCGGTCACGCTCATCGGCTCGCCGTCATTTTCCCAAAGGTGAGCCACCAGGGTGCGGATCTGGTTGAGGAACATCACGCCCGAGGAAATGGCGAGAAAGATCAGGAAGGAGCGCATCGGGATGACCCCGGTTGCAACCAGCGTCAGCAGCGCAATCGCCCACAGGCTCGCAGCGGCCTCCTGGATTAACCAGCGCCGCTTGAAATCGCCGGTCGGAAATGGCCGGCGGAAGCGCGGGTTGATCTGCAGCCCGGAATATTTGGCGACCACCGCCGCGCGGAGCTTCGGCGATAGTAGCGATAATGGAGCGAGCAGGCCGAAGCGGATCAGCATGCCGATCGGCGCCAGCGCCGCGGCAATCAGGAACACCGGCAATGTCCAGGGGTGCATCAGCGCCAGCGGCAGATATTCCGGGTCGTCAGCCGTCCCGTAATAGGTCTTGGCATGATGTTGGTTGTGGACGCCTTCGTACATGAACGACGGGATCAGCAACGGTACGCCGACCAGCGCGTTCCAGGCCCAGTAAAAGCCGGGAACCGCGTTGGGCTTCACATGGGTAATCTCGTGAATGAAGCTGCCCGCACGATAAAGCGCCAGGATCGCAATCAAGCCAGTCAGCAGCGCAATCCAGGCCGACCCGGCGGCGATGGTAGCCGCCAAAGCACCATAGCCGAGCAAGGCCGAACCGAGCATGTCCGCCCAATAGATCGACGGCCGGGCGACATTGAGGTCGCGCGTCAAATTGGCCGCGGCCTTGAGCATGGCATTATCGTCGCCGCGCGACAGGCGTGCGGCGTCGCCGGCGGGCGCCGGGGCGATTTCACGGTGGAGGGCGACGGACTTGTTCATGGGGTGATGGTCCAGTTGCAGGAGATAGTGGCACCAACGTGGCGGTGAAAGGGCCAAGCATGGGCCGTCCGGGGGACAGCCAGGCCTGACCTTGGCGATTAAACGGTTGCTCTTGCAATTACCGCCTGTAACGGATCGGACATGAGCTCAGACACTACCATCCGGCCGGTGGCGACCAAGGCCGACCGCAAGGCCTTCGTCGACTTCGCCTGGGAAGTTTACAAGGACGACCCCAACTGGGTGCCGCCGCTCAAGGACGAAGTCCACGGGCTGCTCGATCCCAAGAAGAATCCGTGGTTTGGGCATGGCCGGGCGCAGCTATGGCTGGCGGAGCGGGGCGGGAGAGTCGTCGGCCGGATCAGTGCCCAGGTCGACGACCTGGTGCAGGTCCATATGGAACCGGGGACCGGCCAGTGGGGCATGTTCGAGGCGCTCGACGGGGAAGCCGCAGCCGCCCTGATCGCGACGGCCGAAGACTGGCTCCGCGGCGAGGGAATGACCAAGGCGCTGGGGCCAATTTCCATTTCCATCTGGGATGAACCGGGCCTGTTGATCGAAGGGTTCAATGAGCCGCCATTGGTCATGATGGGCCACCATCGCCCGGAATATCGAGCCAGGGTCGAGGCCGCGGGATACGGCAAGGCCAAGGACCTCCACACGTTCGAGCTGGATATCCGGATCGACATGAACCCGGTGATCGACCGGTTGATCAGGGCCGGCGAAAAGAATTCGCGCATCCGCATCCGCGATGTCGACAAGTCGAAATTCGACCAGGAAGCGGCAATCATCCTCGATATTTTGAACGACGCCTGGTCGGACAATTGGGGGTTCGTTCCGCTCACCGATGCAGAGATCGCTTATGCCGGGAAGAAGCTTAAGCCGATCATCGTCGAGGATTTGGTAAAAATCGCCGAGGTCGATGGCGAACCGGTAGCGTTCATGATCACCATGCCGGATTTGAACGAGATGATCCGCGACCTAGACGGCAAGCTGTTTCCGTTCGGCTGGGCGAAGCTGTTGTGGCGGTTGCGCAAGGTCACTACCCGGCGCGTGCGCGTCCCCCTGATGGGCGTTCGCAAGTCCCTCCAGCACGGGCGCATGGCCAGCCAGCTGGCCTTCATGCTGATCGAATTCACCCGGCGCGTCTGCGTCGACAAATATGGCATCAACATCGGCGAGTTCGGCTGGGTCCTGGAGGATAATCAGGGAATGATGTCGATCGCCCAGCTGCCGGGCGCCGGGATCAACCATACCTACCGGATTTACCAAAAGGTCCTGTGAGCATGGATATCGATTGGGATCACGCTGTCCTGTTGCCTATCGACATGCAGCGGGGTTTTGACACACCCCAATGGCCCCGCCGCTGGAACGCGCAATCCGACGCCAATGGCCTCGCGTTACTGAAGAAGTGGCGCGAAGCCGGGCGGCCGATCATCCATGTCCGCCATGACTCGGTGGTTGAAGGCTCGACCCTCAATCCCGACAATCCCGGCAACCAGCTCCGTCCAGGATTTGAGCCGATCGACGGCGAGCAATTGGTCAGCAAGAGCGTCAACAGTGCCTTTATTGGCACCGACCTGGATTTGAAGCTGAAGCGGCTCGGCGCGCGCCATGTGGTGGCGTTCGGCATTTCGACCGACATGTGCGTGTCGACCACGATCCGCACCGGCTCCAACATGGGCTGGGATATGGTGCTTGTAGCTGACGCTTGTGACTGTTTCGATCTCCCCGACGGCAACGGCTGCACGATCCCCGCCGAAACGGTCCAGGCCGCCCACGTCGCGACGCTTGGCTACGAATTCTGCAAAGTCGTATCGACGAGCGACCTAGTCTAGCTCAATGGCCACCGGAGCGTGGTCGGACGCCTTCTCTTCGGCTCTCGCCCATTTATGTACCTCGGCTCCGCGTAACCGGTCTGCGGCCTGAGGCGAGCAGAGTAGGTGATCAATGCGGAACCCCGCGTCGCGCGGCCAAGCGCCAGCGGTGTAGTCCCAGAAGGTATAGAGCCGGTCTTCGTCAGGGTTCAGCGCGCGCAAGGCATCCGTCCAGCCCTGGTTGATGATCATCCGGAAGGCCGCCTGACTCTCCGGCTGGAACAGGGCGTCACTGGCCATGGCTCGCCGTGAGAATGTGTCGCGGTCTTCGGGAATGACGTTGAAGTCGCCGGCCAGCACCGCCGGCCGTTCTTCGGCCAGGATTGTGGCCGCCCGTTCGCGGAGCCGGTCCATCCATCGAAGCTTATAGTCGAACTTTTCGGTGCCGATCGGATTGCCGTTAGGTAGGTAGATGGAGGCTACCACCAAACCGTCGACCTCGGCCTCGATGTAGCGGCTATGTGTGTCATCCGGGTCGCCGGGAAGCCCGACCTGGCGCAGATCAGGCACCCGGCCCCTGGCGGCGATGGCGACGCCGTTGAATCCCTTCTGGCCGTGCCACACGGCATGATAGCCGGCGCTTTCGATGTCCCCGATCGGCAGGGAATCGTCGGCGCACTTCAATTCTTGCAGGCAGATGACGTCAGGTTGCTCGCGCTCGAGATACTCGAGCAGGCGCGGCATGCGCGCCCGGATGCCGTTGATGTTGAAGGTGACGAGTTTCACCCCGCTTCCCTAGCGAGGCTCAATTGGCAATCAAACGGAAAAGCTTGATCCGCAGCCGCAGCCCGATGCGGCATTGGGATTTGTCACCTTGAACGAGGCCCCGCCGAGATCCTCGACATAATCGACCTCGGACCCCTGGATGAGCTCCAGGCTGACCGGGTCGACCACGAGGCGGACTCCGTCGGTGATGGCCACCTGGTCGTCTTCCTCGGCTTCGCCCAGTTCGAACTTGTAAGTGAAGCCGGCACATCCGCCGCCGTCGACCGAGAGGCGCAGCACGGCCGCCTTGCCTTGCTTGCCGGCGATAAAGGCGACGCGCTTGGCGGCGCTGGGTGAGAGGGAAACCATATTCACAACCGCGAGATAGGGCCGCGGCGGGGATGCGACAAGCTTAGCGCTTCGCGCTGCTCGGTCCGCCGAGGGCAACCGCGTCCATCGAATGGGTGCCGGCACCGTTCCTCTGCATCGCGATCAGATAGTCGTTCGACTTCATGAACGGGATCGGGTTGACCGCACCGCCGTCGATCCGAACCTCATAGTGGAGGTGGCTGCCGGTCGAACGGCCGGTCGAGCCCATGCGGGCAATTTGCTGGCCGCGGACGACATGCTGGCCGGGGCTGACGAGGATCGCCGAAAGGTGGCCATAGCGGGTTTCGATGCCGCGGCCATGGTCGACCTTGATCAGGTTGCCATATCCGCCGCTGTTCCATCCGGCAGCGACGACAATGCCGTCGGCGGTTGCATAGATTGGCGTTCCGATCGGCGCGGCAAGGTCGATGCCCTGGTGGCGAGCGGCGCCGCCGCGGAATGGATCGGTGCGGGTGCCGTAGCCGGAGGTGAATTCGGCGGTGCGGACCGGCTTTTCAGACGGAACTGCGATTGCGCCATCGGCCAGATTGTCGAGCTTCTTCCAGCTGGTGAACAGAGACTTGAAGGTCGGGTCGGCCTGGCTGGCGGAATCGAACGGGCCACCTTGCGCGCCCTTGCCGAGCGCATCGACATAACCGAGCTTGGCGATGATTTCCGGATCCACCTTTTCACCGGCGATCATCTCGGCGAGGATCTTCTGGCGCTCCTCGATCTGGTGCACGCGCGCCTCGGTGGCGGCGGCAAGACGGGCGATATCCGAAGAAACGGCCGCCGGAGCGGCCGCAGTGGGAATCGAGGGGGCGATGAACAGCCGAATTGCCGAGTACGTCGACCAGGCGAAAAGCAGCACCATGACGACAAGCATCACCAGCTGCGCCGGCGCCGAAAGGCGCAAGCGGCGAAGATGATTGCCGTCGTGGACAAACAGGTCGCGGGTTTGAAACAGCTTTGTGGTCGCGATAGCCGTTTGTGTCATGGCTCCAGCCAACTCCTAAATCACCGTCGCCCGGCGAATGTCGCCCGGCGCAGAATCCGTTCGGTCAAGGAGCTCCCCAGCCCCGCTCATCCAACAGGCGATTGCCCTCGCCTATCGGAACGGTGACACTGACTCCGACAGGTTAAGCAATTCAACCTCGGGTTCCTCCCTAAGGGGTGAAGCGTAGGCTCACTGGGACGAACCGTGCCACAATGTTGCGTTAGGTTAACAAATTAACCGGAATTTATCGGGACAAACCCTGACTGCCCGAATCCTTCGCAGGTGCAAAATTGCCACTCACGATGCTTCGAAAAGCCCGCTACATCCTGCGGCGGGCCACGCCGTCCCAACGCGGCGCGTGCTCTCTGCAAGGAGAGTTATGTTGACGAATATCCCGCCTGCGGTGCGCCCGTTGCGCCCGCATTTTTCCTCCGGTCCCTGCGCCAAGCCGCCGGGCTGGTCTGCCGACAAAATCGATACCCAAATTCTGGGCCGGTCGCATCGTAGTGGCCTGGGCAAGGAACGGCTCAAGCTGTGCATCGACCTGATGCGCCAGATGCTCGAGTTGCCCGACACCCATCGAATCGGCATCGTGCCGGGTTCCGATACCGGCGCATTCGAGATGGCGATGTGGGCAATGCTGGGCGCGCGTCCGGTCACCTGCCTCGCCTGGGAAAGCTTTGGCGAAGGCTGGGTAACCGACGCCGTAAAGCAGCTGAGGCTCGACCCGACGGTCATTCGTGCCGATTATGGCCAGCTCCCGGACTTGAGCCAGGTCGACTGGTCGAACGACGTGCTGTTCACATGGAACGGCACCACCAGCGGCGTCCGCGTGCCGAACGGCGACTGGATCTCGGACGATCGCAAGGGGTTGAGCTTCGCCGACGCAACCAGCGCGGTGTTTGCCTACGACCTGCCCTGGCACAAGATCGATGTCGCTACATTCAGTTGGCAGAAAGTTCTTGGCGGTGAGGGCGCGCATGGCGTGCTGATCCTCGGACCTCGCGCGGTCGAACGGCTGGAAAGCTACACGCCCGACCGGCCGCTGCCAAAGATCTTCCGGCTGACCAAGGGCGGCAAGCTGATCGAAGGAATATTCACTGGAGAGACGATCAACACGCCCTCCATGCTGGCGGTCGAAGATGCGATCTGGGCGCTGGAATGGGCCAGGTCGGTTGGGGGCTTCAAGGGCCTCAAGGGGCGGACCGAGGCCAATGCGGCGGCGCTCGATCGGATTGTAAGCCAGAGCAACTGGCTCGGCCATCTGGCCCGGGATCCGGCTAGCCGCTCGAAGACCAGCGTCTGCCTGACGGTCGACGGAGCGGACAGCGACTTCATCAAGCGCTTTGCCAAACTGCTGGAGGCCGAAGGCGCGGCCTATGACATCGCCGGATACCGCGACGCCCCGCCCGGGCTTCGCATTTGGTGCGGTGCGACCGTCGACACATCCGATATCGAGGCACTTGGGCCATGGCTCGAGTGGGCCTGGGAGCAATGCAAATGACTGTGCGCGTTTTGATTTCAGACAAGATGGACCCCAGGGCCGCTGCCATTTTCCGTGAGCGCGGGATCGAGGTCGACGAAAAGCCCGGCCTCACACCTGAAGAGCTCGCGGCGATTATCGGTGACTATGACGGGCTTGCGATCCGCTCGGCGACCAAGGTGACCAGGCCGATCCTGGCCGCTGCAGCCAACCTCAAGGTGGTCGGCCGTGCGGGAATTGGCGTCGACAATGTCGACATTCCCGCGGCCACCGCCCGCGGCGTGGTGGTGATGAACACGCCGTTCGGCAATTCGATCACCACTGCCGAGCATGCCATCGCGCTGATGTTCGCCCTTGCCCGACAGCTGCCGGAGGCCGACGCGTCGACCCAGGCCGGCAAGTGGGAAAAGAACCGTTTCATGGGCGTGGAGGTGACCGGCAAGACGCTCGGCCTGATCGGCTGCGGCAATATTGGCTCGATCGTCGCCACAAGGGCAGTCGGCCTAAGGATGAAGGTGGCGGCATTCGACCCCTTTCTGACGCCCGAGCGCGCGGTCGAGCTCGGCGTCGACAAGGTTGAGCTGGACGAATTGCTCCGCCGCGCGGATTTCATCACGCTCCACACGCCGCTGACCGACCAGACCCGCAATATCCTGTCGCGCGAGAATCTGGCGAAAACGAAGAAGGGCGTCCGCATCATCAACTGCGCGCGCGGCGGGCTGATCGACGAGCAGGCGCTCAAGGAGGCGCTCGACAGCGGTCATGTCGCTGGAGCGGCGCTCGACGTGTTCGCGACCGAGCCGGCAACCGCCTCGCCGCTGTTCGGCACGCCCAACTTCATTTCAACCCCGCACCTCGGCGCCTCGACCAGCGAGGCTCAGGTCAACGTCGCGATCCAGGTGGCCGAACAGATGAGCGATTATCTGCTGCTTGGCGGGGTGACCAATGCGGTCAACATGCCGTCGCTCTCGGCTGAAGAAGCCCCGCGTCTCAGGCCCTACATGGCGCTCGCCGAGAAGCTGGGGAAGCTGGCCGGGCAGATCCTCGGCGAGGACGTCCGCTCGGTTTCGGTCGAGGTCGAGGGTGCGGCTGCGCAGCTCAACCAGAAGCCGATTACCGGCGCAGTGCTGGCGGGGCTGATGGGCACCTATTCGCAGACCGTAAACATGGTCAACGCGCCGTTCCTGGCCAAGGAGCGAGGGCTCGACGTCAAGGAAGTCCGCCATGATCGCGAGGGCGACTATCATACGCTGGTTGCGGTCGACATCGGGACGTCGAGCGGCGTTCGGCGGGTCGCCGGCACTTTGTTCGGCAACAAGGCGCCGCGGCTTGTCGAGCTGTTCGGCGTGGAAGTCGAGGCCGAGCTCACCGGCACGATGATCTACATCGTCAACACCGACACGCCCGGGTTCATCGGGCGGCTCGGCACGGCGCTCGGGGAGGCCGGGATCAACATCGCCACCTTCAATCTCGGCCGCCGCGAGGCGCTGGGCGAAGCGGTCGCGCTGGTGTCAGTCGACGGCGATGTGCCGGTCGAAGTGGCAGCGACGTTGGCGAAGCTCGAGGGCGTTCGGGACGTGGTTCCGCTTCGGTTCTAGGCCTCAACCCGTCCGCTCGGAGACGGGTTGGCTTTCGGAGGCGATTTGGCGGATGGCCTGCTCGAACACTTCTGCCGGCTGGCCGCCCGAGATGAGGTAACGATCGTTGATGATAATCGCGGGAACGCCCGAAATGCCTTTGGCCCTCCACTTGCCTTCGGCATCGCGCACTTCCGCGGTGTAGCGGTCCGAATCCAGCACCTCTATTGCGGCGCCGCGGTCAAGACCCGCCACCTCGGCAGCGTCGGCCAGAACCTCATGGTCTGCGAGGCTGCGGCATTGCGTGAAATAGGCTTCGAACAGCGCCAGCTTGAGCTCACGCTGACGACCTTCTTCGGCAGCCCAATGCAACAGCCGGTGGGCATCGAAGGTGTTATAGACGCGGCCTTCCTCCGGCGGCAGGGCAATGGTGAACCCAAGCCCGGCCGCGCGGTCGCGGATCATCGCGCGCCTTTCCCGAAGCTGTTCCGGTGTCGAGCGGTATTTCTGCGCAGCATAGTCGACCAGGCGCTGTCCTTCCGCCGGCATATCGGGGTTGAGCTCGAACGGCTGAAAATGAATATCGGCCTCGACCAGGCCACCGAGCCGGCCGAGGGCCTCCTCCAGCCCCTTGAGGCCAATGACGCACCATGGGCATGAAACGTCCGAGACAAAGTCGATCTTGATGTGGGTCGTCATGGCTGCACCGGCGGAAGAAGGCATTGGGTCAGCATATAGGAAGGTCGGCGCGGCTTGCCCATCTGCGGTTTGGATCAGGGCGCGACGTCGTCAAGCGGCCGCGGCCGTTCACCCGCCCGGCGGTTGAGCCAAAGCGTTACCGGCGCTTCGATGTAACGGTGAAAGATCAAGGCGAAGGCAATGCTCGCGGCCAGTGCAACGATCAGCGCACCCGCGCCCGCGCCCAGCAGCCGGTCGATGCCGTTCACGACAAAGGGATGCGACAGATAGAGGGCGTACGACGCATCACCCAATGCTTCGCCGAACCGGCGCAACGGTCCGCTTTCGCCGGCTTCCGAATGCAGTATCGCGGCCGCGGCGAGGAGCAGGGCCGGAATGCCGAAAGCAATTACGATCGGGGTTTCGGGCCAACCGCTTGCAGCGACCGCGACGGCCACGGCGAGTGCCAATAATGCGATCGCCTCCAGCCTGCCAATGCGCTTGCCGCTGAGATAGAGTTTCGCCAGGCCCATCCCGGCAAGGAATTCGAGAATGATCGGGTCGGCGTAGAAACTCGCGGCGAACCATTCGTCGGGTATCAGCGGTCCGGCCATCACCAGCGCGACGAACCCGGCTGCGAGCAGCAAGGCGCCGCGACGTGCCAGCAGCGCTAGCGCGAAGGCACCGTAAAAAAAGGCTTCGTAGTTCAGGGTCCAGCCTTGCGACAGCAAGGGATTGAGCAGGCCATCGGTCCGGGGCCATGGCACGAACAGGAAGGAGCTGATGGCGATCGGCGCCGTGAGTACCGTGTTTCTGGTCACGGTCGGCTCGATCAGCAAAAGGGCGGCGAGCAGCGCCGTGAAAAACCAATAGCTGGGCACGATCCGGATGATCCGCCGTGTGAGGAAATGGCGAGCGATGCCGGGGCTGCCGAATTGGCCATCGCAGAGCAGCATCATCACAAAGCCGCTGATGACAAAAAACAAGTCCACCCCGGCGGTCCAGGGCACGGCCCGCCATGCATCATTATCGGGGATCAGGACATCAGCGGCGTGACTCAACAGCACCGAGCTCGCTGCCAGGGCCCGCAGCAGCTGAACATTGCCGACCCGACCGCGCTCCACGGCAAGGGTCTTGCCGATCGGTTAACGCGCGTCAACCGACGGCGGCGCGACATCCAGCGTCGGTCAGGATTGAAGCTAACGCGCCTCCGCCAGGAACCGATCGAGCTGGCCGGTCGCGAAATCACCGGCCTCGCCCAACCCTTTGTTGAGCGAGCCGTGGCTCTCACCCGGCACAGCGACGACCGTTGCGCTGGAGCCCGCCCGGATTAGCGCGTCGGCCAAACCCTTCGATTGCGCCTGACTGTCAGCACGACGTTCGATCGGCAGGATCAGCCAGCGAGCGACATTGGGCGGGGCAGCGTGGCGGCTCGGCGACAGCGCCGCCTGACGCTTGGGGTCCTTGCCGAACGCGGCCTCATACATCGGCTTGACCAGATTCATTTCAGCGCTGGCCTGGGTCGGGACGTCATAGCCCGCGCCATCGAGCAGCACGACGCCCGTGACCGCGGCCATCGGCACGCCTGCGGCCGTCAAATAGCGCGGATCGGTGCCGACCAGGGCGGCGAGGTGCGCGCCCGCGCTGTGGCCCATCAACACGATCCGGTCAGGATCGAGCCCTTCCTTCGCGGCGTTGGCACGGAGCCAGGCGACTGCGCTGGCGACATCGGCGGCCTGCTGCTCGACCGTCGCCTGCGGCACCAGCCGATAGTTGGCGCTGGCGAAGGCCCAGCCCTTGCCGTTGGCCCAACGCGCTTTTTCCGGCGCGGCGTGGGCCTTGTCACCGATCGACCAGCCGCCGCCGTGGATGAACAGCAGAACGGGCGCCTTGGCGGCGTCGGCGGGCTTGACCAGGTCGAGCCGCTGCTTGGGATCGGCCCCATAGTCGTGCTCGACCGTCCCCGCTACCGGCGGATACGCGGTCGTCGCACGCTCGCCGATTAGCTTGCGGCAAGAATCGCTCAATTTGGGCATGGCCGTCATCATGCATTGGCGAAAGCCGCCCGATGTCCCCCGGCACAGCTGGAAGATCTCCTGCCGGCACTCGGCCGGAAGCCGCTCCCGTTGGGCCAGCGCGACACCGCCCAAGGCCGTTGCTCCGAGCAACACCATCATCAGCAACCGCATTTCAGCCTCCCAAGCTGGACGGTTCGATCTTCAATCAATAGGAGGCGCGCTGAACCGGGCCTGACCCGTTCTGGTTAAGGAATTTCGAGTGGGCAACGTCACGGTCATCGGCGCGCAATGGGGCGACGAGGGCAAGGGCAAGATCGTCGACTGGCTGGCCAGCCGGGCCGACATGGTCGTGCGCTTCCAGGGCGGCCACAACGCCGGCCACACACTGGTCGTCGGGGAGCAGGTCTACAAGCTGTCGCTGCTGCCCTCCGGCATCGTCCGCGGCACGCCGTCGGTGATTGGCAATGGCGTAGTGCTCGACCCTTGGGCGCTGAAGGCCGAGATCGAGAAGATCGCCGCGCAGGGCCTGGCGATCACGCCGGACGTGCTGATGATCGCCGAGACCTGCCCGCTGATCCTGCCGATCCACCGCGACCTCGATGCACTCCGCGAGGATGCCTCCGGCGCGGGCAAGATCGGCACGACGCGGCGGGGGATCGGCCCAGCCTATGAGGACAAGGTCGGCCGCCGCGCGATCCGGGTTTGCGACCTGGCTCACCTCGACGACCTCGACCCGCAGCTCGACCGCCTCTGCGCCCACCACGACCACCTCCGCGCCGGCTTTGGCCGCGAACCGGTCGACCGCCAGCGCCTGAAGAATGACCTCGCCCAGATCGCCGACTTCGTCCTGCCGTTTGCCCGCCCGGTGTGGCGCGACCTGGACGAAGCCCGACGCCGCGGCCGCCGAATCCTGTTCGAGGGCGCGCAGGGCGTGCTGCTCGACGTCGATCACGGCACTTACCCATTCGTTACCTCGTCCAACACCGTGGCGGGGACGACCGGATCGGGCAGCGGCATGGGGCCGAATGCCGCCGGCTTCGTGCTCGGTATCGTCAAGGCATACACGACGCGGGTCGGCTCAGGTCCCTTCCCGACCGAACTCGATGACGAAATCGGCCAGCGGCTCGGCGAACGGGGACATGAATTCGGCACGGTTACCGGCCGCCAACGCCGGTGCGGCTGGTTCGATGCCGTGCTGGTCGGCCAATCGGCCGCGGTCAGCGGCATCACCGGTATTGCGCTCACCAAGATCGACGTGCTCGACGGGATGGAGACGGTAAAGATCTGCACTGGCTACCGGATCGGCGACCAGGTCTATGACTACCTCCCGCCGCACAGCGCGGACCAGGCTCGGGCCGAGCCGATCTATGAGGAAATGGACGGATGGAGCGGGACAACGGCCGGCGCGCGCAGCTGGGCCGACCTTCCCGCCCAGGCGATCAAATATGTCCGCCGAATTGAAGAGCTGATCCGCTGCCCCGTGGCGCTCGTGTCCACCTCGCCCCAGCGGGACGACACGATTTTGGTGAGCGACCCCTTCGCGGGCTAGTGCCTGACTTCAAATTCCAGGGCAGCGCCGAGATCGGAGTCCTCCACGGCCACTTGATCGACCTCCGCTGAAGGCGGACCCCGGTGCAGTAGTTCGATCATTCGCTGGACCGCCCATTTGTCGCCTTGCAAATGCGCCTCAACACTACCATCCGGCGCGTTGCGTACCCACCCGCAAACTCCGAGAATCCTGGCCTGCTCCGCTGTCCAGGCGCGAAAGAATACGCCCTGAACGCGCCCGGTCACCCGGACATGGCGGGCGACATGGGACATTACACCACCGATATGTCCGGCGCGTCCTCGGCCTTCATGCCCACCACATTATAGCCTGCGTCGACATGGTGGATTTCGCCCGTCACGCCCGCCGCAAGGTCCGAGCAGAGATAGAGCCCGGCCCCGCCGACATCCTCGATGGTGACGTTGCGGCGAAGCGGCGCATTATATTCGTTCCACTTCATAATGTAGCGGAAATCGCCGATGCCGCTGGCCGCGAGAGTCTTGATCGGCCCGGCGCTGATCGCGTTGACCCTTATTCCGTCGGGGCCGAGATCGGCGGCGAGATATTTGACGCTGGTCTCGAGCGCCGCCTTGGCGACGCCCATCACATTGTAATGGGGAATAACCTTTTCCGCGCCGTAGTAGGACAGGGTCAGCAGCGAACCGCCCGGCTTCATCATTGCCCGCGCCCGCTGGGCGATCGCGACAAAGCTGTAGACCGAGATGTTCATGGTCAGCAGGAAATTCTCGAGGCTGGTTTCGACATATTTGCCGCGGAGCTCGTTCTTGTCGGAAAAGCCGATGGCATGGACGACAAAGTCGAGGCCGTCCCAGCGCTTCTGCAGTTCCGCAAAGGTGCCGTCGAGCATCGCCATGTCGCTGACGTCGCAGTCGACCAGGATGTCACTTCCGAGCTGCTCGGCGAGCGGACGCACCCGTTTCTCGATCGCCTCGCCCTGATAGCTGAAGGCCAGCTCGGCGCCATGGTCGCGCAGCTGCCTGGCGATCCCCCAAGCCAGCGAGCGGTCATTGGCAAGCCCCATGATCAGCCCGCGCTTGCCCGTCATGATGCCGCTCATCGGCTATTCCCCTTTTGCCTTGCGGCGCAACACCGCCGCCTGTTCTTCTTCGGGGGCCGGCTCCTCGACCGGAAGCTCGGCCTCGTACGGCCCCTCATAATGCTCGCCCCTTACAGCCTTTCCGGCAGGCTCTACTAGGGCCGCGTTAAGCTCGGCGCCCGCCACCACGCCAAGGCCCGCGACGAAGAAAAACAGCAGCGCGACCATCACTCCGGCGAGGCTGCCGTAGGTCAGCTCATAACCGCCGAACAATCCGAGCACCCAGGGCAGAAGTTCTACCGTTACCAGCCACCAGATGGTGGCGATGAATGCGCCCGGCCATTTGCGGCACTCGATTGTCCGGTAGCGAGCCGGGGTCAGCGCCAGGAAGATGATGTAGAAGGTTGCGAATAGCGTGAGTGCCGGCGCAATCCGATAGAAGCCGAGCGTGCCCGCCAGCCCCTCCGACGCGGGCAGCTTGGCGATTACGAACTGATGCAAGGAAGATAGCACGACGGTCACCGCGAAGGCGCCGAACAACAACACGACCGATCCCAGGATCAGGGCCATAGCCGACAGCCGGTACTGCCAGAAACTGGCCGAATATTTGACGCCATAGGCCCGCCGGAGAATGTCGCGAATGGTCTCGATGAAGCTTGCTGCCGTCCACAGGCCGACGGCTGCGCCGAACCATAGCAGGGCGCCGTGGCGCCCTTGCAGCACTTCATCGATCGGTCCGGCAAGGACGGCGCGGACGGCCGGCGGCAACCGGCCGAGGATCGTCGCAACCGCCAGCTGGGTGTCCTGGGTAAGCCCGAAGAAGCGCGCCACGGCCGCGGCCAGGATCATGAAGGGAAACAGCGCCAGCAGGGCGAGATAGGCAAGGTTGCCGGCGTGGATGAACCCGTCGTCGTAAATACCGACGGCGACCCGCTTGGCGACGATCAGCGGCTTGATTTCACGCTTGGCCCGCTCGATTGCTGCCTTGCCAAACCTCGCCCTCAACCTTGCCAGGCGCTTGCGCCGTTCTTCGGGCGAATAAGGATGGAGTTCCTTCATCCGACGCGATCAAACTCCAAGTGCGGCGCGCGGGTTGCCGCCGCCATCCCAGTCTTCGACGAATTGCTGCAACGCTTCGTCGTGCGGAGGGACATCGATGGCGAGCTGGACGAGCTGGTCGCCGCGGCTCCCGTCTTTTGCCGTAAATCCGCGGCCCTTGAGACGCAGCAACTTGCCCGAGCTCGATCCCTTGGGAATGGTCACCATGACCGGCCCATCCGGCGTCGGCACCTTGACCTTGGCGCCCTGAACCGCCTCCTTCAGCGTCACCGGGAGGCTGAGGCGGATGTTATTGTTGTCCCGGACAAAGAAGGGATGAGCCGCGATCTCGATGGTGACGATCGCATCGCCGCGCCCGCCCGGGCTTTCCTGGCCCTGGCCCGTTAGGCGGATCTTGGTGCCGTCCTCGACGCCCTTGGGTAGCTTTAGGTCGATCGTCCGCCCGCCCTGAAGCTTGATCCGCTGAGGCTTCAGTGTCGCCGCATCGACAAAGCTGACCTTCAACCGATAGGCGATATCGGCGCCTTTCTGCGGCGGCCGGGCACGTCCAAAGCCGCCGAAAGGACCCCCTCCGCCGGCGCCACGGCGCGAACTGGCGGCCGCCCCAAACAGGCCTTCGAACAGGTCGCTGAGATCGGCGGTATCTGCCGAAAAGCCGCCCGGGAAACCTTCATATCCGCCGCTGCCCGGCCGCGGACCCGTTCCGCCCCCGCCGAACCCGCCGCCAAAGGGCATGCGCGGGTTGCCGTCCTCGTCGATTTCGCCCCGGTCGTAGCGGGCGCGCTTGTCCTTGTCGGACAGCAGGTCATAGGCCTTGGTAACCTGGGCAAAGCGCTCGGCTGCCTTGGGATTGTCCTGGTTGCGGTCGGGATGCAGCTGCTTGGCTAGGCTGCGATAGGCCTTCTTGATCTCGGCCTCGCTTGCCCCACGCTTGATACCCAGCTGCTGGTAAAGATCCATTCCGTTCCCTTCGTACCGCCGCCCCGTTTCGGGTTCGCGCCGCCTCGCGTCAAGCTAGCTGAGCCTCGACAGCGCGAATTACAGCGGGCAAAGGGCCGCGCATGGCCGACGATCCCTTCGCTCTATTCGACGCATGGTACGCCGAGGCGAAGGCGGTGGAGGTCAACGATCCCAACGCCATGGCGCTGGCAACGGCGACCGCGGATGGAATACCCTCGGTCAGGATGGTGCTGTTGAAGGGCCATGGAACGAACGGCTTCACCTTCTACACCCATGCCGACAGCCGGAAGGGCGAAGAACTCGCGGCGAATCCAAACGCGGCGCTGCTATTCCATTGGAAGGCGCTGCGCCGGCAGGTGCGGCTCGACGGACCGGTGGAGGAGGTGGGCGCGGACGAAGCAGATGCCTATTTCGCCAGCCGTAGCCGGGATTCGCAGCTTGGTGCATGGGCGTCGGACCAGTCCCGACCCCTCGACACGCGATCGGCGTTCGAGGCCCGCTACGACGAGATGAAGGCGTGGTTCGAGGGGCAGGACGTTACCCGTCCGCCGCGCTGGATCGGATTTCGACTAGTACCCAGGCAGATTGAATTCTGGACGGACCGGGCGCACCGGCTGCACGAACGCCGCCTGTTCGTCCGCGACGGCGATAGCTGGACCGAAGGGCTGCTTTACCCGTGAGCCGCGCGCACCAACACCACCATCATGGGCACGGCCATCATCATGGCCACGCCGAGGCAGGCATCGACCGCGGCACGCTCACCCAGCGAGCGGCGCTTGCCAGCATTTCGATGGCGCTGTTCCTGGTAGCGGTGAAAAGCTACGCCGCCTGGGACACTGGATCGGTGGCGATGCTCGGGTCACTCGCTGATACGACCCTCGACCTCATCGCCAGCCTGATCACCTTCTTCGGTGTGCGGTGGGCGGCGATGCCGGCCGACGAGGAACATCGCTACGGCCATGGCAAGGCCGAAGCGCTGGCGGCGCTGATCCAGGTCATCTTGATCACCGTCTCGGCCATGGGAATTATCTGGCGCGCCACCGATCGGCTGATGAGCGGTCAACCGACCCAGGGATTGGAACTGGGTATCGGCGTGTCGATCATCGCCATGGTCGCGACCTTCGCCTTGCTCGGATACCAGCGCTATGTGATCAAGAAGACCGGCTCGGTCGCGATCATGACCGATCACGTCCATTACCAGACCGACGTCCTGCTCAACATTTCAGTGATCGCGGCACTGCTAACTGACCAGCTGCTTGGTTGGCGACTTGCCGATCCCCTGTTCGGCTTCGCCATTGCCGCGTGGCTGATGTACGGCGCCTGGGGTGCCGCCAGCCATTCGGTCGACCAGTTAATGGACCGGGAATGGCCGGACGACGAGCGAGAGGCTTTCATTTCCGCGGCGCAGGAATATCCGGAGTTGGCTGGCCTGCACGATCTCAGGACCCGCAATTCGGGGGCGCATCGCTTCGTCCAGTTCCACGTCTGGGTGCCTGGCGACTGGACGGTCACCCAGGCCCATGAGCGGATGGATGCGGTGGAGGAAAAGCTGCAGCAACGCTTCCCGGGGACGGAAATCATCATCCACCTCGACCCCGAAGGCCATGTCGACCGGGAGGGCATCTTGCCCCAGCATCTGACGGAGAGCGCGCGATGACCACCCCGCTGCCAATCTTCCAGGTCGATGCCTTCGCCGAGCGGCCCTTCACCGGCAACCCGGCAGCGGTGATGCCGCTCACCGACTGGCTAGCCGACGACGTGATGCAGGCCATCGGTGCCGAGAATAACCTTGCTGAGACCGCCTTCACGGTTCCCAGCGAGCGGGAGGACGCCGATTATGACCTCCGCTGGTTCACGCCGGCGGTCGAGGTCAATCTTTGTGGACATGCCACGGTGGCGGCGGCCCACATATTGCTGCACGGCGAACGCATCCGCTTTTCGACCCGGTCCGGAATTCTCATCGTTACCCGTGATGCCGACGACCCGTCCCTGTTGAAGCTCGACATGCCGTCGGCTCCGCCCGAACCGACCGACTTGCCGGAGCTGCTCAGTGCGCTGGGCGTCCACGGAGAAACCTTCATCAGCCGCACGGGCAACGGCAATGCGGTCGTACTCCTGTCCGACGAAAGCGCAGTGCGGGCCGTCGCACCGGATTTCCTGGCGCTGCGGAAATTGCCTTATCTGGTGTCGGTAACGGCGCCTGGCGACCAACAGGATGTCTCCAGCCGGGTGTTCGCCGCCTATCATGGCATCGACGAGGACCCCGTGACTGGTTCGGCCCATACCGCGCTGGTGCCCTTCTGGGCCGGGCGGCTCGGCCGCCAGCGCTTCTCGGCCCTGCAGGCGAGCAAGCGGACCGGGCTGATCGATTGCGAGCTAAGGGGCGACCGAGTAATCCTCGGCGGCCACGCGGTCACCGTGATCGAGGGATATTTCCAGATCTAGCAGGTGAATTCGCCAACCAAAGTCTAAGCGGCTAGGTCCGACCTGTGCCCGCGCCCCGCTCCTTCGACGCAATCATCATTGGGGCCGGGGCCGCCGGCATGCTTTGCGCCGCGCTAGCGGGACAGCGGGGCCGGCGAATCCTGTTGATCGACCATTCGCCAGAACCCGGCCGCAAAATTCTGATATCCGGCGGCGGACGGTGCAATTTCACCAATATCGGCGCGACCGCCGAGAATTTCCTGTCCGCCAACCCGCATTTTGCGAAGTCCGCCCTCGGCCGTTTCAGACCAGCCGACTTCATCGCCCTGGTCGATCGTCATCGCATCGGATGGCACGAGAAAACGCTCGGGCAGCTTTTCTGTGACGGTTCGGCGACGCAGATCGTCGCGATGTTGCTCGACGAATGCGCGGCGGGTGGCGTCGCGACCGCATTTGGGGAGGCAGCGACGGTCGATCACCACGATGGTGCATTCCATGTCGGCTTTGGCGGCGAGCTGGCCCAGGCGCCGGCGCTGGTGCTGGCCAGCGGAGGCCTCTCCATTCCCAAGCTCGGCGCGACCAGTTTCGCCTATGATATTGCCAGGCGGTTCAAACATAAGATTGTCGAACCGCGGCCAGCGCTGGTTCCGCTGACCCTGCCGCACGACCAGGCCCTGTTCAAATCGCTGTCCGGCGTTTCCGCGAATGTCGTCGCCAGTGCTGGAAAGGGGAAATTCCGCGAAGCCGCGCTGTTCACCCACCGCGGCCTGTCGGGACCGGCAATCCTGCAGATTTCATCATATTGGCGTCACGGCGAGCCGGTGACGGTCGACTTCTTCCCCGATCATCCAGCCGGATGGCTCCGCCAGGCAAAGCGGGCCGAGCCTCGTGCGCCCCTCCGTCGAGTGCTGGGCCGGTCGCTTCCGGATCGGCTAGCCGAGACGCTTGCCGAACATCTGGCGTTGCGATCCGAGCTGGGAAACCTCTCCGACAAGTCGCTGGACGCGGCTGAAAGGCGCCTGGCCGACTGGCGCTTCATTCCGAACGGGAGCGAAGGCTTCGCCAAGGCGGAAGTGACTATTGGCGGGATCAGCACGGCCGACTTGTCGTCCCAGACCATGGAGTCGAAACGGGTTCCGAGTCTATTCGCGATCGGTGAGGCGGTCGATGTCACGGGCTGGCTCGGCGGCTATAATTTCCAATGGGCGTGGGCAAGCGCTCATGCCGCGGCGCAGGCATTGTAACTCGCCGCCCGAATCCTTGCCCTATCGCTCGACGCCGATTGCGAGTAGGCGCTGCCGCCATGCAACAATCCGGAATTCACCCCGCCCTCGCGGAAGCGTTGGCGGCGCGCGGCTACGACACGCTGACTTCCGTCCAGTCGGCGGTGGTCGCTGGTGAAGCCGAAGGACGCGACCTGATCGTCTCGGCGAAAACGGGGTCCGGCAAGACCGTCGCATTTGGCCTGGCGATTGCCGGCCAGCTGCTGGAAGGCCAGCAGGCGCCATGGACGCGCGAACCGCTCGGGCTCGTAATCGCCCCGACACGCGAACTCGCGATCCAGGTGAGCAAGGAGCTGGCATGGCTTTATGCCCCCGCGGGCGCGCGTGTCGTCACTTGTGTCGGCGGCATGGATCCGATGAAGGAGCGCCGCGCATTGCAGGGCGGGACTCATATCGTTGTCGGAACTCCAGGCCGGCTGCGCGATCATCTGGAGCGAGGAGCGCTGGACCTTTCGGCACTTCGGGTCGCGGTACTCGACGAAGCCGATGAGATGCTCGACATGGGCTTTCGCGAAGAGCTTGAAGAAATTCTCGACGCGACGCCGCAGGAACGGCGAACCCTGCTTTTCTCGGCTACCATGCCGCGCCCGATTGTCGCGCTTGCCAGGCGCTACCAAAAAGATGCGCTGCGTATCGAAACGAGTGGCGATCGCGAGAGCCACGCCGATATTGCCTATCAGGCCGTGGCGGTCTCGCCGACTGACATCGAGCATGTCGTCGTCAACGTTCTCCGCCTTCACGAAGCGGAAACGGCGATCCTGTTCTGCGCGACCCGGGAAGCAGTCCGGCGCCTTCATGCCAGCCTGACGGAGCGCGGCTTCCAGGCAGTGGCGCTGTCGGGCGAGCATAGCCAGACGGAGCGCAACAATGCGCTTCAGGCGTTGCGCGACAAGCGAGCCCGCGTCTGTGTGGCGACGGATGTCGCCGCGCGCGGTATCGACCTCCCTTCCGTCTCCCTTGTCATCCATGTCGAACTTCCGCGTGACGCCGAGACATTGCAGCATCGTTCGGGCCGGACCGGACGCGCCGGCCGCAAGGGAATTGCCGTGCTCGTCGTCCCATTACGGCGCCGGCGGAATGTCGAAACGATGCTGCGCAACGCCCGCATCCAGGCGGAATGGATCGATCCCCCGGTTCCGGAACAGATCCGCGCGAAGGATCGCGATCGGCTGCTGGCATCGCTGTCCGCGCCGGTCGAGCCGGACGAGGAAGACCAGCAGCTCGCCGGGCAAATCATGGCCATGCTGGCGCCGGAAGCCATCGCCGCTTCGCTCGTACGGGCCTTGCGAACCGACTTGCCCGCACCTGAGGATATCCTGGGGTCTGGAGGCCGTGACGACCGCGGCCAGCCGGGACCGCGGCCAGGATTCGAAGGCTCTACCTGGTTCATGATCAACGCAGGGCGGCGCCACAACGCCGACCCTCGCTGGCTGCTCCCGCTGATCTGCCGATACGGCCATGTGAGCCGCAACGAAATCGGAGCGATCCGTATCGCGGCCAGCGAAAGCTATTTCGAGGTAACCCAGCGCGCCACGCCCGGTTTCATCAAGGCCCTGCGCCGCGCAACGATCGCGCCTGAAGACCAGGGCATGATAATTGAACAGGCTCAGCCGCGAGAGGACGCGCCGGCACCGCATGCCAAGCGGCAAGCCACGATCAAGCCTCGCGGCAAGCCGAAAGACCGCCACAAGAAAGCCGGGCTATAATCGACCCGCGGGTCACCGTGATCGAGGGCCATTTCCAGATTTAGCTCGGCAGGATCGCCTCAATCTGCCTGCCGATCTCGCGAAATGTGTGATCCGGAAAAATCGATTTCTTGCGATTGGCCTCTCGCATTTCATAGAGAAACTCGCGGGCCTGGGCGACCTTTCCTTCTCGCGCCAGCACGGCCGCCTCTGCGGCGAGCGTAAGTGCCAGTAATTCCTCGTTGCAAGGGCGCCGCCAAAGCAAGCAACGGGCCTTTGCGCCATTCCCTTCCCACACAGCCGCGAGATAGGCATCACAGCTGTTGAGCCATTCTGACGGTCCGTATTGCGCGCGATAGTCATCGACCATGGCCCGGGTCTGGGTGATATCGACCGGCATCATATCGAGCATGATCCCAATCTCTAGCGTATGATAAAATTGCCGGAAATCGCCGCTGTCCTTTGCTGCGACCCGGGAAGCCTCTTCGAGCATCCAACGTGGCAAGTCTCGCAATCTCAACTGAAACTGAAGGCCACCCGCTAGATAGGCAATGGCGCGGTCCTTTATCCATTCGGCGGAGGTCAACCGCATCGTCTGACGAATATGATCGCCATCCGATGTGAAGTTCCGCTGGATCGAAGGCAATAAGGCGCCA
>Ga0207701_10000118_pt1 | contig 71803 bp, 67 predicted proteins | sample KBSSwiSSwithPhiX_FD_184294 | JGI IMG/M metagenome (GOLD analysis project Ga0207701, IMG submission 184294) | Switchgrass rhizosphere bulk soil microbial communities from Kellogg Biological Station, Michigan, USA, with PhiX - S5 (SPAdes) (version 2) | ecosystem: Environmental > Terrestrial >... | reverse complement strand
ACCCGGTGGTCAGGGCACGCGCAGGCAGCCGGGAAACGGAAAAAGTGAAAATGCAGTGGGGATTCTTACCTCCTTATTTGAGAACGGCGGAAGATGTAAAAAAATTCCGGTTTGGCTACAAAGATGCGAGTGGCAAATATCATAAGCCTTATACCACCCTGAATGCGACCAGTGAAGAGTTGTTGAGTAAAATGTATAAGGATGCGGCATTAAAAAGAAGATGCCTGGTTCCTGTAAATTTTTTTTACGAATGGATGCACGTAACCGTGGTTGGGAAAAGCGGGAAGCTTTTGAAAACTCCTGAAAAATTTCCTTACGTGCTTCAATTGAAAAATGAACCTGAGTTTTATCTCGCCGGGATCTGGCAGCCATGGTTCAACACTGAGTCAAAAATGACGATCAATACTTTTGCGATCGTAACAACTGCGGCGAATTCTTTGATGAAACAAATTCACAACAGTAAGGAGCGGATGCCGACTATTCTTCCGGGTAATTTGACAGAGGCGTGGCTTTACAACGAGCTTACTGACCAGGAGATTTTGGATATAGCTAACTACCAGGTTGCATCACACGATATGATGGCAACTCCTTTGGATAAAGATTTTTTGAAGAAGACAAATCCACATGAACGAACCGTTTACACCGAGGCGCCGGAATTAATCTACAACTAACGGTGAAAAAACTTTCCCTAGCGGGGATTTAACCAACAACAAGTCAAGAAAAGGAGTATACCTTACTTCCCGGTATACCAAATTTTATTGCGTGGCCCGCGTTTATTTTTAAACTGTAAAATTGGAAAGTTATGCATCAAGATTTTTCACCGATGAATGAGGAAGAAAACCTCAGAACGGAGAACGAGTTTTTGAAAATGAAATTAATGCTCGAACACGGTGGTCAATTCGGCGAGCTGGACGAAGATGGCAATACGGATCTGCCGCCCGAAATCGAAAATGAGTTTTTGAACAGCGTGATGGCTTTTGAGAAACAGTTTTCGGAGCATAAGGTAATAAAGCTTTATGATAAAATCGGGAGGCCGGTGCATTTTAGGCCTGTCTCGGAAATTGCCGACAACGATATCGGGGAAGCATGGCATGAGTTGAGTGATTATCTCAATGATCACGGGATTGATGTGAGTGTGTGCAGTCCCAACATTTCAATAAGAGAACTTTATCGCTTCGTCACAGAAGAGCTTTTTGATCATGAAACAGACGACATAAATCTACCAGGCTGGACCACCAATTTTATATATGATGAATTTCATCCTGATCCCGTCTACGATAATTCAAGGTTAGTGGAGCAGGATTTATTTAATGATATATTCAGGAAAGATGATCTCTTTTATGGGATCGACTATTCGAGAGAAGGGTTTGTTTTCAATGACGTGTTCTACAGCGACTTTAAGTTGTATAGTGAACGTATAAACAGGTTCAAGTCCATATTTGATGAAATTGCTGTAACTGATTTCAAAGTACATGAGAGTGTGGTAGATGGAAGCAATTGTTGCGTACGGGGAAACTATAAAGCCACCGCCGGCATTGGAGTAAGCGAAACAGTTTTTACGGGAGAGTATGTCGTTAAGCTGGTTATAGGTGAGTTGGGTTATTGGGAAATGAAAGACATCCGGATCGGCGGTTTCAATCCCCGCTAGAAATTAATTTTAAAAATTCTTTTTAAAATTTGGCAACATTGAAAAATTATTTCAATCTTTGCATCCGCAAAAAAAAGTAGATGCTCTGTAAACAAAGATTACATATTGAATCGGTGAACCGGTTTAGTCGCATAGGTGACTGTACCGCTTTCGGGGCATGTAATGCTGCAGGATAAGTTAATAACGAATTCGCTCAAACACAGGCCCCGCAAGAGATGCGGGGTTTTTTGTTTCAAATGGATTTAGGAGGATTTGGAAAGATCATGAGGAAAATCACTATCCTGAATTTGTAAACATGGTGGATGAATTGTAATTATTAATTAAATAAAATGCTGAGATCATTACAACATAAGCGATTTAAAATCAGGGGAGGAATGCTATCTCCATTGCCCGGATGTGATTGGTATGCGCGGCTTGCAGGAATTATTGTGTCCAAAGGTAATGAGAATGATGGTTGGTATAAACGACCGTGGTATATTCAGATGTAGACACGCAGTGTCTGCAAATAGCAAACCCGGTCGCAGTCAACGACCGGGTTTTTTATTAAATGATCATTAAAAATGAATGTTATGGCTTTTAATTTTTTCAATCGCCGGATCAGCAATGCACATGCGTTGTTCCAGGGACATTATGTTGACGTGAAGCTCTTTTATGCTATTCATTTTAACATCATCCCGGCGATCAGTTTTATCGGAGACGTGGATGGATCAAAGACATTTAAGCATCTCCATGACAGGTTTAAATATAAAGTGGCCGGCATTTACCAGCACAGTTATTTTGATCATGATAAGAAGGATATATTTTTCAACAATACCGTGTTTGTGTTTAAAGACAAGCGCATGATCGAACTGGCAGGAAACTATTGTCATGTATTGCATACCATAAAGCAATACAAATGGGCGCAGGACCTGACCAGGGAACTGGCCGCTTTTAAGGTGGATAATGCATCTGCAAACGACAACAGGGTGATCGGGTTTGCAAGAAACAACAATATGAATTGACAAATAAAAGTAAGAGATCATGTGCAGAAGGAGGTAGGAAGCTTTCCCTGCGAGATGCAGCAGGGAAGCTTTTTACGAATGTTGGCTTTAGCTTATGCGGTAAAGCACCACAATGTGAATGTGGAGAACAGGGTTCGATTCCCGGATTCAACCAATGATGGCTCATAGTTCAATGGATTGAGAACACTTCACTACGAATGAAGAGATACAGGTTCGAATCCTGTTGAGCCAGCAGGGAGATGAATAGCTTAATGGAAAAGCAATTCCCTTCTAAGGAATAGATTGAAAGTTCGACTCTTTCTTCATCTGCAGAATTGAATTTGGCCCGTAGCTCTCCCGACAGATTTCGGGAGGTGAGCCAGGAACCTTATACGTTTAAGTTTAGCAGTTTCGAGCCTATTCAGGCCTACTAACATAATTGTGGTCTAGAGTAACGGTAAGCCAAAGGCCTAATAAGCCTTGGGTTCGAATCCTATAGCCCCAACGATTGAAGAAATGATGACTTAACTTGGTAATATCAGCGTGTAACCGGGAGTGGCATGTTGATTGAACAGATGAAACGGATCTTCGTGCCTCTGAAGAAAATATTTAAGGTTGCCGGTCTTTTAATCGGTTGGCAACCTTTTAAAAGCAAGAACAATGAGTAAATTAAAACTATCAGGAAAAGAATTAAGAAATATCGGGTATCCCGAAGGACCCGTGATCAGCATTGCCATAAATGTGATGGAAAAAAATTTTAAGCACCATTCAAAGGAAGAGGCATTGGCAATGTTGAGAGGCGTATTGCAAGCACCGGATGATTATGCGAATGATGTAGTGCTGAGCCTTGTTGCTAAACAACTGTTGCCAAAGCCCGTGACAGAGGGAGCTGAAATCTCATTGAACAACACGGGTATTCAGTTCAACATATTTGGGCAGGAGCATATTGAAGAAGGTGCCATGCATCAAATGTATACGGCAGCAAAATTGCCCATTGCTATAGCTGGCGCCTTGATGCCCGATGCGCATAGCGGATACGGATTGCCAATCGGTGGCGTGCTTGCCACAGAGAATGCAGTGATTCCTTATGGAGTCGGGGTCGACATTGGTTGCCGTATGTGTATGAGTATTTTTGATATTGATCCGAAAGATCTGCTACAAAAAGAATCATATTTCGCAAGGGAGATCAATGAAGCTACTCTATTCGGCGCCGGTGCGCAGTTCGACCGCGCCGCTGATCATGAAGTAATGGATGATGAGCTATTCTACCAGTTGCCGCTGCTTAAAAACCTGCATGGGCGTGCCTGGAAGCAGTTGGGCTCATCCGGTTCTGGTAATCATTTTGTGGAGTTTGGAATTGTTGAGATAGCCGAAAAGGACCCCGTTCTCAATATTGATGCGGGCACTTATGTTGGACTATTATCTCATTCCGGTTCGCGGGCATTGGGAGCAAACATTGCGAATCATTATACCAAACTCGCCATTAGTAAGAGACGTTTGCCCCAGGACGCAAAAAACCTGGCATGGCTGAATCTTTCCGAGCAGGAGGGAATCGAATACTGGAACGCTATGAACCTTGCGGGGGATTATGCGTCTGCATGTCATCATGTGATTCATGATAAGATTGCAAAGCAATTAGGTCGTAAGCCTATAACGGTAGTAGAAAACCATCACAATTTTGCATGGAAAGAGAAATGGGAAGGAAAAGATGTGATCGTTCATCGCAAAGGGGCAACGCCTGCCGCTAAAGACGTATTGGGAGTAATCCCGGGGTCAATGACTGCTGCAGGATTCATTGTAAAAGGAAAGGGTGAACCAGCATCTGTAAACTCTGCTTCGCACGGTGCCGGAAGAAAGATGAGTCGGACAAAGGCAATGGAATCTGTTACCGATCAGCAGTTGAAAGATGAACTAAAAAAACATGGAGTTAAGTTGATAGGAGGTGGATTGGATGAATCGCCTTTTGCATATAAGGATATCGGCTTGGTGATGAAAAGTCAGCAGCATTTGGTTGACATCATTGGGAAATTTACTCCAATAATTGTAAAGATGGATGGGGCGAAGCGTAAGGTATGGGGAGCAAAGAGAAATAGGGTTGTTGGGCAATAGCACAGGGGCAATAGACAATGGGCAATAGGCAATAAGCAATAGGCAATTGGCAATAGCAATGGGCAACAGGTTAGTCGGCATCTATTCTGTTGCCCGCTTCTCTTATATTTTGTGAGTTTCTAATTTTTTGGTTGTTGGTTCTTGTTGTTTAGGATTTTCATGAAAGAACCAGGAACCAAATTTCAAGAATCAAATAAGATCAAATTGGAAATTTATAGACTGGCATTTTCGGATTTCAATTTGAGATCAAACTCAGACCTTAATGTAGATTTTTCTACGATCCAACCACCAGCATATGGCCCACATAAATGTGATTACACATAATGCATAAACTAAAGACCCAAGCCTAGGATCTCCGGGAATGTGAACAAGGACTTTCTGGTATAGCCAGTTCCACGGGTTGGTATAAACAATTTTGTCTTCTCCGTTTGAATGGGAATTTAGCGGAATACGGATCAAACCAAGAAGCCTTGGCAAAAATGCACTTAACGCAAAAACAAACAACGCATTCTTGCCAAATACATCAAAAAACCTGGTAAGCCATCCCTTAATATTTTTGAGTTCGATAACATAGATCATAGTAGCAATGGTGATCGTGGCAAGTCCCGAAGTATAAATTGTGAAAGAGCTTGTCCAAATTTTTTTGTTAATGGGAAAGACCATGTCCCAACAAAAGCCTGCAATCAGCATCACCACACCCGCTACAAAAAGGCTGCTCACCATCTCAAAATTCTTACCTTTTCTATGAATATAATTTCCAATTAAATAGCCAAAAATTACTTCCACAGTTGATGGAATAGTACTCATTATTCCTTCCGGATCGAAAGCAACGCCTTCGCCTTTATACATATGAGCCACTCCGAGAATTTTTTTGTCGACATCAGTTCCGAACCATCCACTTAAACTATACGGATCAGCAGGATTGCCAATTACGCAAAGTATCCAGTAAACGACCAATAGGGTTAGCGCGATGTAAAGTGATTGCTTAGCCTTGAAATAGTAAAGGATCACGGACGCGAGAAAATAGCAAATCGCGATTCGCTGCAATACTCCCAGTATTCTTATGCCATTTTCAGGCGAAACAGGATCAACCCAGTGTTTGAAATTCAGGCTATCGCTTTGCCACCTGACAAAAGGCCACCAATTAAGAAATAGACCAATCAAAAAGATCAGGATGGTGCGTTTGATAATCTTTTTCCAAAAAGTTGATGCGCCTGCTGCTTCCAGCTTTGGCATTGTCAAGGCCATGGCATTGCCCACGGCAAAAAGAAAAAAGGGGAAAACGAGATCTGTCGGGGTGAGACCGTGCCATGAGGCATGTTCGAGTGGTGGATAGATATGTTCCCAATTTCCCGGGTTGTTTACCAGGATCATAAGGCATACGGTGGCCCCACGGAACACGTCAAGCGAGTAAAAACGTTGATTCAACAGAATAGAAATTTAGATCTTTAAATGTAAATATTTTTTAAGGTTATACCCGATTTTTAAGAATTGGATATTTCCCTGTGGTTCGTGGTAAACCATTTTCCCTGAATCCGTTATAATCCGTGTCCATTCACATTTTGTGATGAAGCCGAAGTATCTCTTTTATTATTGATTGTGAACCACTTATGGCGATGGGCGCTTCGAAAAAAAGCATTTTCCAACGCACAATGGATGAAAAAACGGGCTCAAACACCTTAAAATAAATCCTTCAAAATGTGCGCATTTTATTCCATTGCCACTCACATCTCCCGATTATATTTGCACCCGAAAAGGCAATAGTCAAATAGGACAGTCGTTATATTGGCCTGTTTTGCGGTCATTTAAAAAATCTTTATGTGACCCAGGTGGCGAAGCTTTCTCCTGAATCGAACGCGTCTTGGCAAAATGGTTAGCCATATATAGTAGGCCCCGATGGGAAAAAAAAGTGGCCCAGCTTCTCGTAGAAAAGGGCTTAGAGAGCTACTGCCCCGTAAATAAAGTACGTCGAAAATGGAGCGATAGAGTTAAAGTGGTAGAAGAACCGCTCTTCAGGTCCTATGTTTTCGTTCGCGTAAGCGACGTGAACCGAACCGATGTGAGGATGACACCGGGAGTCATCAATTTCGTTTATTGGAACGGCAAACCCGCAGTCATAAAAGAAAAAGAAATCAATGCCATCAAACGATTTCTGAATGAGTATGAAAATGTAGAAGTAAAGCCAATAAAACTTGAAGTAAATCAACGGGTAAAAATTACAAAGGGTCCGTTGATGGACCAGGAGGGACAGGTATTGGAATTACAACACAAAACTGTAAAAGTTGCTATTGATAGCCTGGGTTATCTCCTGGTAGCACATATTGACAGAACTAAATTAACTTCGGCACAGCCTAAAAGGTGACTATTATTCTAGCGACACGCTTGAACGTTTAAATTGCTTCAATGAAACTGCTTGGTATCGGTTTATTTCTTGGCTTGTCTCTTCATTTTATTTCGTGCACTCCGCAGCAAAAATTGCCCAACTATCTGGAAAAGGTTTCAGACAGCACAATGCGGGCGGATGTCCAAATACCTGAGTTGCGTATTCAAAAAAGCGATCTCCTTTCAATCCAGGTTTATAGCGCCAGTACCAAACCTGAAATTTCAGACGCCATCTTTAATTTGCCATCTCAATCGACAGGAGAGGGAACTTCTTCGTCCCCGGGGTTTTTGGTTGATATAAACGGCAATATTGAGTATCCAAGGATCGGGCTAATTAAAGCGGAAGGGTTGACAAAATTGCAATTGGCTGACACCATCAAAAGAAAGATCAATGAAAAAGATTCCGTGTTGACGAACCCGTCGGTGATTATACGATTTCAAAACCTGAAGGTCACGCTATTGGGCGAGCTAAACAGGGAAGGACCAATTAGTGTACCCGCTGAACGCGTAACGATACTCGAAGCCATTGGCCTGGCCGGCGGAATAAAAGATTATGGGATGAAAGATTCAGTAAAGGTGATCCGCGAACTGGATGGTAAGAGAACGGCCGGATGGGTAGATCTCACTTCTAATAATCTGTTTGAATCGCCTTATTATCACCTCATGCAGAACGATGTTGTGGTTGTGGAGCCAAGCAAACGGAAAGCCAGGAAAACGGAACAGGAAATCTTTTATCGGCAAGCTGGCTTTGTCGTAAGTCTCATTACAGCGATCGCTGTTGTTATTACAGTTTTCCAATAGTGAATGTATTATTAAATAATAATGATTGAGGAGCAAATAAAAATCGGTAAAGCTGAACTCGGAAACCTCAGCCTGAAGGACATTTTTTATAAATACATCCGGTTCTTACCATTGTTTATTTTATCAGTGGCGCTGGCCTTACTTGCTGCATATACCTATCTCCGTTACGCCAACCAGGTTTACAGGGCGGCAGGCAGCATGCTCATCAAGAGCGAGACAAATAATAACCAGTCGGATAAGGTTGAAAATATCTTGATGGGAAACAATCGTGCTCAAAATATTCAGAGTGAAATCGAGATCTTAAAATCACGTCCCCTGATGGCAAGGGTGGTGAACAAACTCAATCTTCAGTTTGGGTATACCGCTAAGGGAAGGATCAAAGATCAAAATGTTTACAAGCAGGCTCCTTTCATCATTGACGCCCTTAACATTTCTGATTCGGCAAGGGCTTTTTCAATGAAAATTAAATTCAACAACAGTACGCAGTTCCGGATAAATAATGAGACCCACGATTTTGGTTTTGACCAGGTATTTGAAAATAAGCACGGGGCATTTAAACTAATTAGAAATGGTGTCCAGCCAATCGCTGGATCTGAGTTTACATTAACGTGGCGACCGGTGGAAGATATTGCAGGTCGCCTGGCGCGTACTGTCAAAGTGCAGCCAAAAGCAGGAGGTACAGGAATACTTCTTGTTGATGTGGAAGCTGCCAATCCTCTATTAGCGGCAGACATTGTCAATAACCTGATGGTTGAATATGACTCCATGACTGTACAACAAAACAATTTTTCTACGGACCAGATCATCGGTTTTATTGATGGACGTTTGGATACATTGAAAAGAGAGTTGAATAATATACAGGCGAACCTCCTGGCCTATCGGCAAAAAAATAACCTGATTGACGTAGAGACCCAGTCGGACACTTATTTTGAAAAGATTTCTGCAGCCGACAACCTGGTGAATGAGCAACAAATGAAGGTAGGCGTGGCAGAAATTGTAGAGGATTACCTGAAAGACAAAAGAAATGAATATAATAAAGTAGTGGTTCCGTCGTCTCTTGGCCTGGAAGATGCTGTCCTGAATGAATTGGTGCTGGGCTATAACAAATCCCAGCTTGAACGACAATCGCTTCTCGAATCCCACATACCGCCCAATCACCCGGCTATTAAGGAACTGGAAGGTTTAATTGAAAAGCAAAGGGAGAGTGTTTTAGAAAATCTAAAGAACATTAAATTTTCTTTTCTGCAGGGAATAGCAAATGTTCAGGGCAAAGCAGGAAGAGAAGAGTCACAGGCACAATCTCTACCCTACAAAATGAAAGAGGTTATCGAAATGGAACGCCAGGTCACTACCAAACTCGCGTTATATGGCCTGCTGGAATCAAAGAGAGAAGAGGCCGCTATTTCGCGTGCGTCAACCATTTCCAATTCAAAAATTATCGACCAAGCCAGTCCTTCAAGCGTGCCGGTAAAACCCGATAAAAAGATGATCCAGATTCTCGCGGTCTTTATCGGTCTTGGCCTGCCCACGCTTATCATTTTTATAGCGGAAATGCTAAACGATAAAGTGACGACCCGCTATGATATTGAAAGACTCACCACGACGCCTATAATGGGAGAAATTGGTCACTCGCATTCTCAAAATGTACTAATTGTGAATAAGGTCAGCCGCAAAATGGTGGCCGAACAATTCCGGATCATTCGTACCAATATGCAGTACGTTCTGAATAAGATTGACAGGCCGGTCATCCTCGTCACATCGTCGTTTAGTGGTGAAGGGAAATCATTTATTAGCACCAACATGGGTGCGGTAATCGCGCTTACGGGCAAGAAGACAATTATTCTCGAGTTTGACATTCGCAAACCAAAAATCCTGGCAGGACTCAGCATGGGTAAAAAGCCGGGCATTTCGAATTATCTCGTCGGAAAAGCAGAGTTAAAGGATCTGATCCTGCCGGTGCCGGGAGAAGAAAATCTTTATGTTTTGCCTTGTGGTCCCGTTCCTCCCAACCCCGCTGAATTATTGCTTGATCAACGGGTAGCTCAACTTTTTGAAACAGTACGTCGTGATTTCGACGCAGTGATTATTGACACGGCGCCTGTAGGGATGGTTAGCGACGCCATGACGCTGGGCAAATTTGCAGACTGTACCATTTATCTGGTAAGACAGGGACATACCTATAAGAAACAGATCGGGTTGATTGATGACCTTTATCATTCACAAAAACTTCCGGCGGTATCTATAGTGATCAATGACGTTAAGCTGAAAGCTGGCTATGGATACTATGGTTATGGCAGGTACGGCTATGGCTACGGTTATGGCCATAGCGGATATTATGAAGAAGAAGCTCCTAAGAAAAGCTTTCTTGATAAAGTCACGCGGTGGTTTGCATTTAAAAGATAATTGACTCAAGAAACAAACCTCTCTTCCACAGATAAATCTATGCGCATTTTACTTACCGGCGGCGCCGGTTTTATTGGTTCTAATATTGTTGAGCAATTGCTCCAGGATAAGCGGGTGAGTTTTGTACGTGTGCTGGATAACCTGGCGACGGGTTCCTTGAAAAATATTGAAAACTTTTCAGATCACCCACACTTTGAATTCATGGAGGGTGATGTCCGGCAATTCCAAACTTGTCTCGAAGCATGTGAAAATATTGATGTTATAAATCACCAGGCGGCCCTGGGATCGGTTCCGCGATCAGTCGATGATCCCCTGACTACTAATGAAGTCAACATCACCGGTACGTTAAATATTTTTACGGCAGCAAAACAGAAAAACATAAGGAGGATTGTATACGCGGCGAGTTCTTCTACTTATGGCGATCACCCCGGCTTACCCAAGACAGAAGATAAAATCGGCAATCCGCTCTCGCCTTACGCGGTAACGAAATACGTCAATGAATTATATGCCAAGGTGTACACTAACCTTTATGACATCCAATCCATTGGTTTTCGCTATTTCAATATTTTTGGTCCCCGTCAAAATCCGCAGGGTGCGTATGCTGCGGTTATTCCACTTTTCATTAAAGCGTTATTACAAAATAAGCCGCCCCATATTAATGGCGACGGTAGTCATAGCCGCGATTTTACTTATGTAGCAAACGCAGTGCAGGCAAACATTGCCGCATTATTTACTGAAAATAAGCAAGCGGTAAACCAGGTTTACAATATTGCCTGCGGGCATCAAACTTCTTTACTGGAACTTTTTAACGCCTTAAAACAGGAAGCATCCAGCGCCCTGGTGCCTGTGCATGGCCCGGAACGAAAGGGTGATGTAAAACATAGCCTTGCAGATATTTCCAAAGCAAAGACTCTTTTGGGTTACGATCCCTGTATCTCTGTCGCAGAAGGCCTTAAAAAAACGTTTGACTGGTATAAAAACAATGCAGATCGTTTATAATTTTCAATATCATGGATAAAACTATAATCATAACAGGGGGCGCGGGCTTTATTGGCTCCCATGTCGTGCGGTTGTTTGTAACCAAATACCCGCAATATAATATCATCAATCTAGACGCCCTGACCTATGCCGGGAATCTCGAAAACCTTCGTGATATAGAAAACTCACCCAACTACTCGTTTGAAAGAGTAAACATTCTGGATAATGATGGACTGGAAAAACTGTTTGAAGCCACGAATCCGGATGCAGTCATTCACCTCGCCGCCGAAAGCCATGTGGATCGTTCAATACTTTCGCCACTTGACTTTGTTTACACCAATGTAATCGGAACAGTCAATCTTTTAAACGCAGCAAAAAAGAATTGGAATGGCGGGTGGAAAGAAAAAAGGTTTTACCATGTTTCTACGGATGAAGTATATGGGGCACTGGGTAGCACGGGATTTTTTACGGAAGAAACAAAATACGATCCGCACTCACCGTATAGTGCATCAAAAGCTTCTTCTGATCACTTTGTTAGAGCTTACCACGACACCTACGGACTTCCTGTTGTTGTAAGTAATTGCTCAAATAATTATGGACCCAATCATTTTCCTGAAAAATTGATACCGCTTTTCATTAACAACATCATCAATAAAAAACCATTGCCGGTGTACGGGGATGGGCTTTATACGAGGGATTGGCTGTTTGTAAAAGATCATGCAACCGCAATTGACCTTGTTTTTCATAAAGGAAAAGAGGGCGCTACATACAACATTGGTGGCTTTAATGAATGGACAAACATTGCGCTGGTGAAATTGCTTTGTAAACAAATGGATGAAAAGCTGGGTAATGAACCGGGCACCAGCGACAAACTGATCACATATGTAAAAGACAGGCCGGGCCATGACAGGCGTTATGCTATTGACGCCTCGAAAATCAATAAAGAACTGGGATGGAAGCCTTCTGTCACCTTTGAGGAAGGATTGAAACAGACAATTGACTGGTATTTTGAAAACAAGGAATGGTTGAAGCATGTGACCAGCGGGGCGTACCAACACTATTATGAAGAACAATACGCAAAAAGATAACTGCTTATGAAAGGAATTATTTTAGCGGGTGGATCCGGAACACGTTTATATCCCATTACCAAGGCCATCAGCAAGCAATTAATGCCGATCTATGACAAGCCTATGATTTATTACCCGCTTTCAACACTAATGATGGCGGGAATAAAAGAAATTTTAATCATCACTACTCCTGAAGATAACCCATCATTTAAAAGATTGCTGGGTGATGGGTCTCATGTGGGTTGCCGTTTTGAATACGCAATCCAGCAGGTGCCTAACGGACTCGCCCAGGCTTTTGTAATTGGTGCGGACTTTATTGGAAAAGACAAAGTGGCGCTGGTGCTTGGAGACAATATTTTTTACGGTGCAGGACTTGGCCGCCAATTAAAAACACTCAATGAAATTGATGGCGGATATGTATTTGCTTACCAGGTAAGTGATCCCGAACGTTATGGTGTAGTCGAGTTTGACGAAAATATGAAGGCGATCAGCATTGAAGAAAAGCCGAACCGGCCAAAATCTGACTACGCAGTTCCGGGGCTTTATTTTTACGACAACAATGTTGTCACGATTGCAAAAGAACTTAAACCTTCGGCAAGAGGTGAATATGAAATTACGGATGTAAATAAAGAATATCTCCGCCGTGGTAGTTTGAAAGTGGCTGTGCTTGATCGTGGTACCGCATGGCTTGATACCGGAACTTTTGATTCCTTAAGTGACGCAAGTGAATTTGTAAGAGTGATCGAGAAAAGGCAGGGAACCAAGATTGGCTGCATAGAAGAAATAGCCTATCGCAATAATTTTATTTCCCGCGATCAACTTATAAGCCTTGCAGATCAGTTGGCCAAAAGTGGTTATGGCCAATACCTGAAAAATCTGAGATAATGGATCCAAAGGATGTACGCGTTTAATTAATATCCCATGATTAAGAAAGTTTACTACGCCTTGCTAGATTTCATCACATTCGGAAAGGGAATTCCTGTGGTAATCAATAATTTTAAAGTTCGTCTCCCTGCCAGGTACTACAAATATTTCCCCAAAAACTATGAGGAAGAGAATTTTTCGTTTTTTAAGGAGCACGCACGACCGGGAATGACAACACTCGATATTGGAGCACACTTCGGATTATTCGCCGTCTTTTTTCAAAAGATCAGTAATGGAATCGTTTATGCTTTTGAGCCTACCAGGGAAACCTTGAAGGTTTTCAGGGAAACGGTGGATATCAATAAATGCAATGAAAAAGTTCACGTAGTAGATATGGCAGTGGACAAAGAGCCCGGTACGGCAAACTTTTTTATTCACCCAACGGTTGGAGGGCGAGGGAACACACTCGTAAAAGATGCAAAATTGGGAATGACGAGTTCAAGCTATGAAGTGAAGGTTACCTCCGTTGATGCTTTTGCAAAGGAGAAAGGAATAACAGTGGATTGCATAAAAATTGATGCAGAAGGAGCAGAATTAGGTGTTTTAAAAGGCGCAACCAACACTATCAGGAGGGGGCGACCTATTATCTTGCTTTCCATACATCCCGAACCCATTCAAAGTCGCGGTGATTCATTAGGGCAAATATGGGATCTACTGGAAGAATACGGCTATAGGGTTTTGCTGGATGGAAGGGAAATGAACAAAAGCGATTTTTGTAACGCGACCAACCTGTTTGATGTTCACCTGGTTCCCCGCTAGCCCTCACTGTTCCATTTTTCATAATGTCAATCCGGTCAATTTGAAAGTTCTTAAGTCCTTTTCGGTATATGTTTTCACCATGTTTTTTACGGCCGGTGTTTCTTTCGCAACATTTTCGTTGCTTACCAGGCACCTGAACCAATTTGATTATGGGATTATTAACTTATACAATTCTACGTCCATATTGCTGGTGGCATTTATCAGTTGCGGCGTACAGTTTGTTTTAAATGTTGATTACTTTAAACTTCCTCCCGAGCAGTATCGAAAAAGATTTTCCAACAGCATAGTCATACCGGTCGGCATTTTCTTGTTGCTGACGGTTGGCTTCCTGGTTTTTAATTATCCCATACGAAAGCTCATTAAGGGGGATTTTTTTTTTACGGCGGTTCTGCCGCTTACATGCCTCCTGATATTGGTAAATGATATTGTGCTCGGGCTGATCCGAAACCGGGAGCAACATTTTCTGTTTGCCGGCTATTCGATCATTAAGAGTATCATTGAGGTTTCGCTGGCCGTTCTTTTTATAGTATTTCTCGGATGGGAATGGGAGGGGCGGATCGCGAGTTCCTTTATCACACTTATTGTTGCCTGCAGCATTGCGTTTTTACTCTTCAAAAGATGGGGTTTTCTTACCCGGGATATCAGTATTGCTGAAATAAAGCCGGTTTTTAAATACGGCTTGCCTTTTATCCCGGAACGGCTTGCTGTTTTTTTTATGTTCTATTCTGATCGTTTCTTTATTGACTACTATGAAGGAACGGATGATGTGGGCCTGTACAGTGCCGGTGCTCAAATTGCTGTCATATTAAATCTTATTTGCCATTCTTTAAACAGTACTTTTTACCCTTATTTTTATAAAAGGCTGGCAAAAGATAAACCGGATTATGCAGGACTCAGAAAAGGTGTGCTGGCGTTTGGTGGGATCGCTTCAGCGACGATGCTTATCCTTATTGTCGCTACTCCATTTATATTTAAATATTTCGTAGGCAGCCACTTCAGACCTGGACAGAAATATGCGATATATCTTATCATTGGCTTTTTCTTTTGGGCTGTATATAATATGCTGCTGCCGTTTCTTCTTCATAATAAGAAGAATAAGCAGATCATGGCCATTTCAATTGCGGGAATGTTTCTTAGCATTGGATTGAATTTTTATAATGTTAAGCACTTTGGTGCCCTTGGGGCGACCTACACCAGTATCATTGTTTTTGGCACTATGTCTGTGCTTACTTTGTTTGCCGTTCACCGCATTTATAATTTAAAGGACATTTTTCTTGGAAGAAACAGTAACGATGCCTGACAATGCGATTACCGGGTATCCTGTAAAAGCATCACCGCAAAATATTTTGCATGTTGTCGACGGCCTTGGGGTGGGGGGTGCTGAAATGCTGGTTGTCACCCTATTGAAAAATTTAAAAGGATATAACCTTCATTTAATTGTGTTGGGGAAACCAGATACGCTGGTAAAAGAAATACCATCGTCGTGCAAGGTGACCGTGCTGGGTTTTAAGACCTACCGCGATATTCCATCATGTGCTTTTTTTATCCGGCGGTATATAAAAAGAAACAGCATACAGGTTGTTCATTCCCACCTATATTGGTCAAACGTTATTGTGCGACTTGCCAGTCCCCGAAAAATTCCCGTATTTAACTGCATTCAGAATATTTCGAGTATGGCGAGCTATACTGCGAACAGGCTATCGTTGTACCTTGAAAAGCTAACCTACAGGGGACGACATCATATTATTGCTGTTTCGAAAACGGTGCTGGACGATTTTAACCAATGGGTCGGCTTGAGGGGTCCGGCGACTATTTTGTATAATATCATAGGCGATGAATTCTTTACTGCCGAACCGAAACAGTCTTTTACAAAAGAAAAAATAAAACTTGTCGCAGTAGGCAATCTGCGGAAGCAAAAGAACTATCCCTACGTGCTAAAGGCATTTAAATCGATGCCGCCACATGTATCACTCGACATTTATGGGATCGGTCCTTTAAAAGAAAATATAGAACAGGAAATAACGACACAGGGCCTTAATATCACACTACGCGGGCTTCAACCAAATATGCACCAGGTGCTTCGCCAATATGACGCATACGTGATGTGCTCCACCCATGAAGGACTATCGCTGGCGCTGATGGAAGCAATGTCAAGCGGATTGCCGGCATTCTTATCAGACATTCCTGTACAACGTGAATCGGGAGAAAACGCAGCTGAGTACTTTGATTTAAATGATCCGTGCGACTTTGTGAAAAAGCTCTTACTTACATTCGATGATCCGGAAAGGCTCAAACAAATGTCACGACTGGGTATTGTGCGTGCCGCGTCGATGGCCAGGAAAGACAACTACATTAAAAAGCTGGAAGCATTATATCATCAATAATTAGTTGCCCGAGTACCTTATTCAGAAGCCGACTAAACCTAATTAACTGTGCTGTTTAACTCCCTGGGATTTGCGCTTTTTTTCCCCGTTGTTTTTTTTCTGTACTGGTTTGTTGCGAAGAATAATCTCAAAGCACAGAACGCGATTTTGCTTTTTTCAAGCTATTTCTTCTACGCCTGCTGGGACTATCGCTTCCTTTTTCTGCTTGTTTTCTCCACCTTCTTAGATTATTTCACCGGTATTAAAATTCATGAAGCCGCCACAAGGACTTCCAAACGGGTTTGGTTGCTTATTAGCGTGATAGTAAACCTTGGATTCCTGGGTTTTTTTAAATACTATAATTTTTTTGTTGAATCGTTTGCTGAAGTCATGAATTCTGTTGGCTTCAAACCGGATATCTGGACGCTGCATATCATTTTACCCGTCGGAATATCCTTTTATACTTTCCACGGCATGTCCTATGTTTTTGATATCTATAACGACAGGGTTGTCCCGAGGAAAAATTTTGTGAATTATTCTGTATTCGTCAGTTATTTCCCATTGCTGGTAGCAGGACCTATTGAACGGGCAACTCATTTATTACCGCAGGTCGAAAGCCCGCGGCATTTTGATTACCAGAAGGCCGTAGACGGAATGCGACAATTACTGTGGGGATTTTTTAAAAAAATAGTGATCGCTGATAATTGTGCTACGTATGTCAATACGATATTTGATAATTACGCGGATCAACCCGCAAGCGCACTGGTAATGGGAGCACTATTTTTTGCGTTCCAGATCTATGGCGATTTTTCAGGATACTCTGACATTGCATTGGGCACTTCGCGGCTGTTGGGTATTGAACTGCTTAGAAATTTTGCCTATCCCTATTTTTCGAGAGATATCGCCGAATTCTGGAGGCGCTGGCATATTTCTTTATCAAGCTGGTTCAGGGATTACTTGTACATACCGCTTGGTGGCAGCAAAGGTGGAGTCTGGCGCAGCATCCGGAACACATTCATAATATTCCTGGTAAGCGGCTTCTGGCACGGAGCTAATTGGACATTCATTGCATGGGGAGCATTGAACGCCATATACTTTCTGCCGCTGATGTTATTGAAAAAGAACAGAAGCAATCTCGATATTGTAGCCCAGGGACGAATCTTCCCTTCGATGAAGGAGATCATTGGAATGGCCACCACTTTTGCACTAACGGTCTTTGCATGGATATTTTTCAGAGCCGAAACAGTTTCTGACGCAATATCTTATGTCAGGAGAATCTTTTCTCCTACATTGCTGACCGTTCCCGAGGTAATATCGACAGAAACAATACCACTCGTCATTTGTCTTGGCTTGTTCATGACCGTCGAATGGCTTCAAAGAAATAAAAAGCATGGGTTGCAAATTGATGGCGTTTTCCCTTCCCGTCTTGTCAGGTGGAATTTTTACATCATGCTTACATTCTTAATTTATTACGTCGGAAATTTCGGGCATCACGCCTTTATCTATTTTCAGTTCTAGCGAATGAAGAAATTTCTCAAAGAGCTTGCGATGATCTTTGCGGTCATTTTGCTTCTGGTAATTGTAATCAATTACAGCTTTGGTAAAAATTATTACAATCACTATGAATTGCAGTATAAAGAGATCGTTTATCCAAAAAAAAAGATCGACGGCATCATTTTAGGCACTTCGCACGGGACACATGGAATAAGACCCGACGTGCTGGATTCGCTTGGCTTTGGGTTTTATAACTTTTCAATGAACGGTGGAAATCCGGAGTTTTACTGGAATTGGTACACAAATATATTTGCACCCTGCCATCCAAAACCCGCCTATTGCATCTGGGCAACGGATTGGTTCTTGTTTGATACCGTCTGGGTGTGGCGGCAGTATGAGCAGGATAGTGAATATTTTCCTGACAGCACATTTTATGCTAATGTGAAAAGTGGAAATTATAATACCCGTTCACTCGTCCTGAACAGGATACCCTTTACTAAATATAAATCGCTTAAAGATTTACCCAACCTATTTCGGAAATACGACGAATCACAATTTCTTATTTCTAAATATAAGGACGGCTTTCTTCCCTACTGGCCAAAAAAAATTGAACAGTTTAGAAATCGCTACGTTAATAAACTGAAGGATATCTATAAAATTTCTCCCTGGCAGCAGCATTATTTTGAGATGTTAGTTCGCCGGATGATGAGCGACGGAATTAAGGTAATTTTGATCAATACGCCGGAATATGCGTCAAAGGATGAAGAATACAAAAAGATCATTACTTACAACTATCTCGAAAGTTTTGCAAAAAAGAATGATATTCCTTTCTTAAATTATAATCTTCGAAACAGGGGCCCGATCAATGACGATAAAAACATGTTTACTGATTGGGGACATTTGGATGATGAAGGAAGTAAGCTGTTTTCTGAAATTCTGCGGAGGGACCTGGATAGTGTGATAAATTTAACACGTTAGAAAGATGTTAAAGGTTTGTTTTGTTACCCATTGAAAACCTCCGGATTAAACTTTAGGTGTGGTGGCCTCTTCAAAGGGTTATAAAAGATTGGTGATTTGAAAAAATTTTTACTTTTCCCGTTTTTCTTATTCCTGTTACTCCTTCGCATCGGTGCGCAGGAGATCACAATAAATTATTCAGCAGGGAGCAAGGCAACGAATGATTCACTGGAAGCGGTGGTTGAAACTTTTGTTGGCGAATTAAAAAAGTCCGGCTCTTTTAAATTTGACATTAAAGGAAAAATTAAAGACAAAGATGAACGGACTATTAATTTCATGTTGTACCCGATAGCCGACGAGCTCGGTATAACATACCCTAAAAAACTGAGGTCATTTAATCCTGAAGGTTACTACATAAAATCCACGGCTGACCGGATCGATTTCATTGGCAATAGCGCCCTGGCATTACAGCACAGTATATTCGATTTCCTTGAACAATTGGGATTTCGATATTATTTACCGGGTGAAGCATGGCAGATTGTTCCTCCCAAACCTTCCCTTTTTATCAATTACGATCATCTCACTCAACCCTTTTATGAGTTTCGGTCATTTGCTAACGGACAGGGATATTACAGAAATAAGAAGGTCGAAAATGATTTCAATTTCTGGGCAAAGGCAAATCGTCTTGGCGGTTCATTCCCAATTCGCGTGGGACATTCCTATCAAACAATTGTAACGAACAACCTTGATGAATTCAAACGGCACCCGGAATATTTTGCAGATAATATTGACAAAAGTGATGCTCCCGCCACGGCAAAATTCAATATAGCCAATAAGCAGCTTATCAACCTGGTAATCGAGGACGCAAAAAACAGGCTTGACGGATTCAAAAAAACGGGACAATTTTTGAACATGGTTTCGATGGAACCTTCCGACGGTGGTGGGTTCTGTACCTCGGCTGAATGCCTGAAAATTGGAGGCCCTTCCGACCAGGCATTTTATCTGACCAATGCGGTTGCACGGGCAATTCAAAAGGATTATCCCGGGATTTGGGTAGGCAATCTTGCATATAACGAACACATATCCCCGACAAAGTACGACCTCGAGCCCAACGTGTTTGTGATGGTGACCAATGGCTTTAATCGCACAAAACTTTCTACCAACCAACTGCTGGCGGAGTGGGGTAAGAAAGCAAAAAAGCTGGGCGTATATGAATACCTGAGTGTATACGCATGGGACAATGATTTGCCCGGCAGATCCAATGCTACTAAACTTGACTTCCTAAAAAAATCAATAAAAGGGTACTATGAAAACGGCGCCAGGATTTACCTGGCGGAAACAAACATTGGATGGATCAGTAAAGGTCTCGGACAGTATGTTGCCACTAAGCTTTTGTGGGATTACCGTTTGAATGTGGATTCGTTAGCTAATGATTTCTTTGCAAAAAGTTTTGGTAACGCCGCTCCGCCAATAAAGAGAATGTTTAAAACATGGGAATCAAGTAGTGGTGGAATGATTAGTGACAATTCACTAGCTGAATGGCTCGGTTGGGTAAACGAAGCCGATCAGTTGACAAATGATGAAGGTGTAAAAGGCAGACTGAATTATTTGAAAACATATCTCCATTACCTGGTGCTTTACAAACGGTTAAAGACAAATCCCACAACTGACAATCTTAATACGGTAATGAGTTTTGCATTCAGGACTTTTGATGCTTCTGCGTTTGCAACAGTTCCTGTTATGACTTCCCTTCCTTTTTACACTGGGTTTAAAGGCTACGGTATTTACGATAAGAAAGATCATCCGTGGATGCAGAATCCAAACCAGATGAATGCGAAGGATATTAATACATGTTTTCAGCAGGATCTCCAATCAGTTAAGAAAGTTGAAGGGTTAAGAGCCTTCCGCCCGGGTAGGAAGTTTAACAAACCACAGTCTTTGAAGTTAAATCCGAAGATGAAGCCGGTAAATGTCGCGCCTTCTTTTACAGGCGAAACGCATTTTCTTGCGAGGATTAACAAAATGTCGGCGGATAATTTTTTAGAGATTAAAAGCGGTTGGGCCGCACGACCGGCAGATGCTAAACCGGTGACGATTTCAATTTATGACTATTCACAATATCAATCCCTGAAAGAGGAATCAGATGTGGTGTTGTCGGCGGAACAATCGGAAAAACTTGAAAATAAGAAAGTGAGCCTGGAATCATTGCCACCGGGGGACTACCTGGTAAAGGTGGATGATCAATCCAAAATGTTTTCGATGAAATTTTCACCTGCAATTGCCTATTCTGTAATCATGAGCGCAGAAAAAACACTGCTTACAAGTTCGGTGACCGGACTCAATACATTTTATTTTTCGGTACTACCGGGTGCGAAACGATTTGTGATTCATAAGAACAAAATCTTAAAGCTGATGTCGCCAACGGGTCGCCTGCTGGAATATACTGCAAACAGGCAGGAGAGTATAGTTGTCGAAGTACAGGAAAATGAAACAGGCCTTTGGCAGATATTTGGCCAGGCCGGTAGTTTATATATCGAAGGAGTTCCGCCTTACCTGGGGATCACTGCCGACAAGATGTTGATTCCTTCCGACCAGGACGAGCAGTAGTTTTTGGTAATCAAGAATGAGCGCAAAAAAAGTCTTATACATTTCATATGATGGAATGACGGACCCATTGGGGCAATCGCAGGTGCTGCCTTACCTGGTAAAACTCTCTCAATCCGGTTACCAGTTTACATTGTTGAGTTTTGAAAAAAGGGAGCGGTATCAAAAAGAAGGGAAGATTATCGAAGCAATATGCAACTCCTCCAACATTAACTGGCAGCCATTGATTTTTACAAAGAATCCGCCTATCCTTGCTAAGATCTATGACCGCTGGCAGATGAAGCGCAAGGCGCTGCAGCTGCATAAACTGTATCATTTTGACATGATACATTGCAGGAGTTACATAGCTGCTGAGATGGGATTGGCACTAAAGAAACAAACCGGGGTTAAATTCTTCTTTGATATGCGCGGATTCTGGGCCGATGAAAAAGTGGACGGCGGACAGTGGGATCAGCGTAATCTTTTCTTCAGGAAGGTTTACAGGTACTATAAACACAAGGAAAGGGATTTTTTACTTGGAGCTGATGCAATTGTTTCATTGACTGACGCTGCAAAAGACGAAATGAAGAAAAATGCGGCCTATGACAAACTTCAGATAGACGTGATTCCCTGCTGCGCCGACCTGGCGCATTTCAATTATAATAATGTGAATGCAAAGCAAAGGGAACAGTTAAAACAGCAGTTACAAATTTCCGGCGACAAAAAAGTAATCAGCTATCTTGGCTCCGTAGGCGGATGGTATATGACAAAGGAGATGTTCCGGTTTGTGAATTGCCTGTTGGAACAACATCCGGAATTTGTGATGTTGGTTCTTACAAAAGATGAAAGAGAATGGGTTAGAGCCGAAGCATTGCAGCAAGGCATTCCCGCAGATAAAATAATAGTCACAACAGCCCCGAGAGAAAAGATGCCTGTTTATATAAGTCTAAGTGACTGCAGTATTTTTTTTATTCGTCCCACTTATTCTAAAAAAGCATCCTCGCCAACCAAACATGCGGAGTTGATGGGTATGGGGATACCTGTTATTTGTAATGATATAGGAGATACTGGTCGTATAATTGAGGAAACCAGGACTGGTATTATGATTAAGGAATTTTTGGAAACGGAGTATAGAACTGCTGTGAAACGGATTGATGAAATCATGAGTATTTCCAAAGATCACATTCGCCAGGCAGCTTACCGCTATTTTGATCTTGACGCAGGTGTTGCTAAATACCTGGAAATTTATAAACGAGTGCTGAAGAATTGACGCCAGGCTGCAATAACCATGAATAAAAAAAAAGTTTTGATCCTGTCTCCGTCTCCGAGAGGCACCGCGGCGACGCAAAGATTAAAATATGAACAGTATCTTGAGCTGCTGGAGCAAAAAGGATATGTTTTTACAATTTCGTCTTTTCAAACTAAACGTTTTTGGGATATTGTTTATAAACCCGGCCGTGTAATCGAGAAAATTTGGTGGACCATCATTGGCTATCTGAGGCGCGCGTTCGATTTGATAAGAGCACCTTTTTATGATGTTGTTTTTGTAAATCTGTGGGTTACGCCACTGGGTCTTCCCATTTTTGAGCGTTTACTATTTTTCTTCAATAAAAAAGTGATATACGACATTGACGACATGCTTTTCCTTGATAAAAAACAGCAGGGTAAGGTTACGCTCATCCAAAGAATGAAGGGCCGGAGGAAGCCAGTAGTATTAATCAGGCATTCAAAATATGTAATTGTATGTACGCCGAAACTCGAAGAAATGGCACTCGCCATGAATAAGCACCAACAAGTCGTTGATATTTCTTCAACATTCGACACGGAACGATTTACTCCTGTCAGCAAGTACGTAAAAAACGAAACCACCATCATTGGTTGGACGGGTACGCATAGCACAATTCCTTTTTTAGAATCACTCCAGCCTGTACTTGCCGCAGTTAGCCGTGAGCGAAAGATCAAACTAATCGTGATCGCTAACCGGGAATACAGTATGAGAGATGTTCCCACAAAGTATATTCCGTGGAACGATGAATCGGAAGTAAAAGATCTCCATTGTTTTGAAATTGGCCTCTATCCGATTCCCGCCAATGAGTGGTCGTTGGGAAAAAGCAGCTTAAAGGCGTTAACCTACATGGCTATCGGAATACCTTTTGTGGCCACGGCCTATGGCACAAATTACCGTATCATGCAACACGGTGTCCAGGGCTTTATGGCATTGACAAATGAAGAGTGGATAGATAGTATCATAAAACTTATTGACGATGTTGATTTGCGACGCAAAATGGGCCTGGCAGGGCGAAAAACGGTTGAAGATCTCTACTCTGTAAAGGCAAATTTTCCGAAATATCTGCAGGTTTTTGATGCGGTTGCATCTCAATCATGAAAGAAATTAAGAGAGACGGATAATAAAAGATCGGTAGGTTTATAATAATAAAACACTTCCGGGAAGGGATGAACAAGCAAAGACGATACATTTTTGAAGAAATAACGGTGTGCGAGATGTGCGGAGCGTCTTCTGCCTCGCATAAATTAATGGGCCAGCGCCTTAATCAGACGCAGGGATTGAGACCAAAGAGAAAAGACGGAATTTCAGTATCCGTAAAGAAATGCAGGAGTTGCAACCTGGTCTATTCATCACCACGGCCGGTTCCATTTGATATACAGGATCATTACGGTATTCCACCAGAAACTTATTGGTCGCCTTCCTATTTCCAATGGACACCCGATTACTTTGCGACAGAGATTGCTACCTTAAAAAAACTAATGGAAATAAAGCCGGGGATGAAGGCATTGGATGTCGGGGCAGGACTAGGAAAGGCTATGATTTCTCTTAACCATGCGGGGTTTGACACGTATGGGTTCGAGCCCTCCAATCCCTTTTATGAGCGGGCAATTTCAAAAATGAATATCGATCCCGTTAAATTGAAATTAGGCATGATCGAAGACGTGGAGTACCCCGAAAACCATTTTGATTTTATTACGTTCGGCGCTGTGCTGGAGCACCTCTATCATCCCGCCGAAAGCATCGTAAAGACCATGAAATGGTTAAAACCCGGAGGCATCATTCATGCGGAGGTCCCTTCGTCAAGGTGGCTGATCGCTAAGCTTATTAATATTTATTACCGGTTAATGGGCACCAATTACGTTACCAATACCAGCCCCATGCATGAACCCTTTCATTTGTACGAGTTTGACCTGAAATCATTTCAGAAGCTTGGTGAACGAGTCGGATACAAAACTATCGATCATAAATACATGGTGTGCACCGTCAGAAATATTCCCGGGCCGCTGAAGTTTTTGTTTCGAAAATATATGGAGATGACCGATACGGGGCTGCAACTTACGGTTTGGATGAAAAAGAATTAGAGTCGGAACCTTCCAATTTATCAACTATATAACTTCCCCTTTGACAAACCAACAGCTGCAACGACTATGAAGAAAGTTTTAGGATTTAAAGACTTCGAAATTCTTGACTCCATCAGGGGCATAGCATCTTTATTTGTTACTATCGCCCATTGCCGGGGAACACTTTGGATGGGTGGGGGAGAATTTCTTAAAATGTTCCCAAGGGAAACGTGGAATACCGGGGATTATGTCATATTTGGGATCAGCATGCTTACACGGCTTTCCGTTGAGTTTGTGATTGTTTTTTTCGTGTTATCAGGGTTTTCAATTGCCCACAGCTTATCATCTAATACATCAGTAAAGCAGTTTTATTTAAGAAGGCTGATTAGGATTTATCCCTCTTACCTGGTTGCATTGATATGGGCCGGCCTGATATTCGCATTGACCCGCAACTGGTTTCCCGAATGGTATGATGGAAGCCGGACAAAATTTGCTTTTGAAAGAACGGTTCCGATGAATACGTTTTTTGAGCCCACTGTCATACTCCGGAATATTTTTTATATGACGGATGAACAGGGTATGATTGCTCCTTTCTGGTCGCTGACCTATGAAGTTATATTTTATATCCTGGCTCCCTTCTTGTTCAGAAAAGTCAATTTGTACATCCTGGCCTCAGTTGTCCTTTTTTTGGTGAATGTATTCTTCCAGGATTTTGTATTGTCGCTGGGAATTCCCAAATATTTTTATAAGTTCCTTTTTGTTTACAACATTTATTTTTCCATAGGAGTCGGGCTATATAATTACTTTGAAACGATAAAGGCCGCGTTTGAAAAAGTGTCTAAAAGGTTGCTCCTTTTGTTTATCATCATTGCTGTTGTTCTGACGTATGGGGCTAATATTTATTTCCAGGTGGGCACCATCTATAGTTTCGGCGCCGCTGCGTTGCTGGGGGCACTTTTGATAATCTTCTTCCTGAAATACCAGGTACAAATTCCGTGGCTGATCAATATTGGCAAGTTCAGCTATACGCTTTATATTGTTCATTACCCAACCATTTTCCTTTACCTCGCATTTTATCATCTTATTTTCAACCCTGACACTATTTATATTGTCAATTATTTTGTGTGGATGCCGGCCGTTTTCTTCTGCCTCGGTGCTGCTTATTTGCAGTACCTGTTGGTGGAAAGCAAGACGAAGCACATATTGAACAGGCTCAGGCATAAAAGAACAAGTAAAATTTCAGTAGCATAGACTGATCTATGTTTACCACCTACGATATCATTATTGCTCCATTTTGTATTTTTTTGTTATGGCTGGTTGCTGTATCGAGAACGAAGAAGTATGACCGCCTTACAGCGAAGCTCTTTTTAAATGCATTTAAATTTAAGATATTCTGCGCTGTAGCTTTCACCTTTGTTACCGCGTTTTATTATGGAGGAGGAGATTCGGAAATGTTTTTTTATGCCGTGAAGGACATGCGGCAGGCCATTGCCGACGATGATCTTACTTACGGGCAATTGCTCAAAATGGAAAGTACTGATGAAAACAGTCCGCTGGCTTACTATTTCGAGCTCGATGATATCAAATATCCTGTTGCAGGATTTATGCGATCATCGAGTAATTTCCTGGTGCCTAAACTCGCGCTAATCCCGTCGGTAATTTTCTTCAACAGTTATCTTTCGATATGTCTTGTATTTTCATTTTTTGCACTTGGCGGAGCTATCCGTTTGTATAAAATGTTCCTGTATTATTTTCCGAATATGCGCAGGGAGGTGGCCCTGGTTACACTGTTTTTACCAAGTGTGTGTTATTGGAGTTCGGGATTTTTAAAGGATTCGATTTGCTTTGGGTCGATGGGCTTCTTGTTGTATGGCTTATTTAGCCTGGTGATCAGGCGGCGAAAAATCGCCGGCTCTCTCTTTTGGATAATTGTAAGCACCTATTTTCTTTATACTATTAAGGTCTACATATTACTCGCCCTGGTTCCCGGGATAGGTTTCTGGCTATTTGGCCATTTAAGCTCAGGGGTAAAGACACTGTCATTAAAAAGAGCGATCACTTTTCTTTCAATAATTGTTGCAGCGGTTTCCGGGGTTATGCTTGTTAATTATCTTACTTCGGACGCCGCCCTTTCAAAATTCAGTCTTGATAATATTCTTGAAACAAGCAGCTTCAGCCGCGACATCTACGAAAGGGGTGGCGTGAAAGGACAAGGGGCCTATTTTCAAATTGCAACAACCAATCCCGTGTTGCTGGCACTTAATGGCCTGGTAGCTACATTTTTTCGACCCTTCCCCTGGGAAATCAGCTCCGCGATCGTAATGTTGTCTGCCATCGAGGCGTTGATATTCCTAACATTGATTCTCTACCTGTTTTTTATGAAGGGGATCTTTGCACCTTTCAAGCAGATTTTCAGTAAACCTGTGCTCATTCTTTGCTTTTCCTTTTCCATAATTTTTGCGATATCGATCGGGATATCGGCAACTAATTTTGGATCTTTGTCCAGGTATAAGATCCCTTGCTTGCCTTTTTACCTGATGTTTATTTTGGCAGTATATAACCTTACTGCCCTTTCCTATCCAAGGTGGATGGAAAAAATACTGTCGCTCATTTCAAAAAACAAATAACAGGTTATGTGTGGTATTGCCGGCTCTATAAATTATCCTCTCGATATCCCTTTGCTGACAAAAGATCTCTTTCATCGCGGTCCCGACGAACAGACCACGTTCAGGGATGATAATTTGATACTGCATCACCATCGTTTGGCCATCCTGGATATTAATGGCGGAAGACAGCCGATGCATTATGAACACCTGACGATCATTTTCAATGGGCAGGTTTACAACCATCTTGAGGTCAGATCAAAATACCAATTGAAGTGCACTACCAATTCTGATACAGAAACGATCCTTCAATCTTATGCACGCGTGGGTCCCGCTTGCCTGCAGGACTTTGATGGGATGTTTGCCTTTGCCATATATGATCGCAATAGAAAGGAATTGTTCGTCGCACGCGACAGGGCAGGAAAAAAACCACTTTATTATTTTTCGGACGAACAAAAGGTAATTTTTTCCAGCGAGCTAAATGCCATCAGGCACCAGGTTAAAGATTTAGCAATCGATGAAAAGAATTTGCAGCAATACGTTCGGATGGGTTATTTCTATAAATCGGCGACACCCTACAAAAATGTTTGGGAATTGCCGGCCGGTAGTTATGCACTGATATCGCTTTCGGCTCCAAGAGTGAAGGTCAGTCGCTGGTGGGATATAAATGACTTTTATTTAAAACCTAACCCTGATGGCCCGGGTACCGCTTTTCAAAAAGTGGATCAATATTTACAGAAAGCGGTAAAGAATAGGGTGGAGTCTTCTGACCTCGAAGTAGGTTCGTTTTTGAGCGGGGGTATTGACAGTGGAATTGTGACTGCAATTGCAAAGAACTATAACAAGACATTAAAAACCTTTACCGTTTCATTTAAGGGGGAATATGATGAAGCACCGCTGGCAAAACTGGTGGCTGACAAATACCAGACAAGTCATCATGAAATCAATATCAGCTTTGATAACCTGCTGGCTGATGTAGAAACTATCTTGAGTAATTATGGCGAGCCGTTTTTTGATAGTTCAGCGATTCCAAGTTATTATGTGAGCCGGGAGGCCAAAAAATATCTTACAGTTATCCTTAACGGGGATGGCGGCGATGAAATATTTGCGGGTTATCGCAGGTACGTACCTTTTGCTAAATATGATTTCTTCAAACCGGGTTTGTTTGTAAAAAATATTGCAACTGCAGCAAATGCGGTGTTGCCTGTTTCTCACGATAAAAAAAGCAAGTATAATTATATATATCGATTGGCCGACCTGGCACGAAAAAGCGGCCTCCATACATATTTATCAGCGACAATCGACAGCTTTGAAGGGATGGAAAAATATTTAATAGCTGATGAGGATATTTTAACAGAGGTCAACCATGATTTTGAAAAAATCAGTAAAGCAAATCTTTCAGGTCTTCAAAAATTAATGAACCTGGATTTTGATAACATCCTTGCCGGAAACTTATTGGTAAAAATGGATATTGCAACGATGGCGCATTCACTGGAAGGCAGAAGTCCTTTGCTAAGTAAAGAGCTGCTGGAGTATGTACCGGGTCTGCAAGATTCATTAAAAATAAAAGGAAGTACGACCAAATTCCTGCTCAGGAAGCTCGCCGAAAAATATTTGCCCGCTGAATTGATAAAGCAGCCCAAGAGGGGATTCGAGATTCCGCTAAAAAAATGGATTGATGGAGAGCTGAAAGACCTTATTGCTTCATATATATTGGAAAGTAATGCGTACTGCCGCAATTTTGTTGAGCCCTCTTTCATCGACAAAATATGGCAACGGGAAATTAAGGTTGGAGATGAAAAAAGGGCCAAAATAATCTGGACCTTGTTTGCACTGGAAGTGTGGTATAAAAAATGTTTCTTAAAGAATGGCTAAAATCATAAGGGTTACGACCGTGCCCATGGCTCTGAAAGTTTTGTTGAGGGGGCAGATGCGATACATGAAAAAAGCCGGTTTCGACATAATTATGGTTAGTGCCGATGGATCGGAGCGCAACGATGTAATGCAGTTTGAAGAATGCCCGCACTATATCATACCAATGACCCGGAAAATTACTCCCTTTGCTGATGCGATATCATTCTGGAAACTTTATCGGTTTCTAAAAAAAGAAAAACCCGATATCGTACACTCACATACGCCGAAGGCCGGGTTGTTGGCGATGTTTGCGGCAAAATATGCCGGCGTAAAAATCAGGATACATACCATCGCTGGATTGCGGTTTATGACATCCTCAGGAATCACACGTACCGTTCTAACAAAAATGGAAAAGATGACAGCGCACGCGGCGACCCATGTATGGCCAAACAGTTTGTCGTTATTGAGCTATGTTAAGCAACATAAGTTGGTGAACCCTGAGAAACTTGAAATAATAGGTAAGGGCTCCAGCAACGGAGTAGATCTGAAAAGATTTTCAATACCCGCTTTGGGCGAAGAGGGGATTCGAAAAGCCCGGCAAGTTGTATCCTATGATCCGTCGTTGTTTTATATACTGTCTGTGGGCCGGATCGTGAAAGATAAGGGCATCAGGGAACTTGCAAAAGCTTTTGTCAATTTATATAACGAAAATAAGAGGTTGCGTTTGGTGCTTGTGGGATCTTTTGAAGAAAAGCTCGATCCACTGGATGAAGAAATTATGAAATTGATAAAAAACCATCCCGGGATTATTCTTGCCGGGTGGCATGACGATGTTGAGTATTATATGCATATTGCCGGGTTGCTGGTGCATGCTTCATACCGGGAAGGGTTTCCAAATGTCGTATTACAGGCAGGTGCTATGAAATGTCCTGTTGTTTGCTCAAGAATTGAAGGTAATATTGATATCGTGGATGAAGGTATAAATGGAGTGATATTTATCGCCGGCGATGAAGCCGACCTGTTCAATAAATTGAAGTTGGCAATATCAGATCCCGCCGGAATGAAAAAGAAAGCAGAGCTGCTCAGGAAAAAAATTGAAGAAAGCTTCGATCGTTGCTTTGTACAGGAGAAATTACGTCAAAAGTATGAGAGCTTATTATCTGTAATTAATTAGAAATATTGTTAGACATAAGAAGAGGGACAAAAATGAAGGTTTTATTTCTGGGAAAAGAAAACGATCACAATTCTGAAGTCGCCGCTGGGTTTCTTCAATTGCATTTTCAAGAAGTAACGGTAGTTTATTCCAATCGGAAAAATCCAATGCCAGCCTATGTTTATGACTGGAAGGGGGATTTCCTGATCTCCTACCTGGCACAATGGATCATACCTGCTGCTGTTTTGGAAAAAGCAACCTGGGCTGCAATCAACTTTCATCCGGGACCACCGGAATATCCCGGTATCGGGTGCACGAATTTTGCAGTATATAACCGCGAAAAAGATTTCGGGATCACCTGCCACCACATGGTTCCCAAGGTTGATAGCGGACCAATTATAGCCGTGAGAAGATTTCCTGTGTTGGGAAATGACACCGTTTATTCCATAACACAACGCTGCTATACTGAAATACTTCACCTGTTTTATCAGTTGATCAGCAACGTCTTGTCCGGGCACGCGCTTCCGCAAAGCAATGAGACCTGGAAGCGGAAACCGTATACGCGAAAACAGCTGAATGAACTTTGTGAGCTGACGCCGGAAATGAGTCCTGACGAAATTGCCCTTCGTATAAAGGCCACTACATACGGTGAAAAACAATGGGCATTTATGAAATCGGCGGAAAATATTACTGCGTATTCCCCCGGGAAAAAATAGGAACTAATCCGCTGGCGGATTTCGATGGATTTTTCTTTTTTTACTATCAGAAAAATCCAAATCCAAATGAAATCCAAGCTGAAGAAGCCTGTGGCAGTGGTGGGCTATTCCGGACACTCCTATGTTATTATTGATATCTTCCTGAATGCCGGGAGGATTGTTACGGCTTACTGCGATTCCGAAGAAAAAGATAAAAATCCGTACAATCTCAGCTACCTGGGCAAAGAAAACGAGGTATTGGAACGATTGAAGATTTTTGACTATTTCATTGGCGTGGGTCATAATGGTATCCGTAAAAAAATTCACGGCCAACTGGCAGAGTATATTGGCAGACCCCTCAACGCGATCCACCCCAGTGCTGTTATTTCAGCATCGGTTGAAATGAATCACGGTATTATGATCTCAGCAAATGCAACGATCAACCCGCTGGTTAAATTAGGGCACGGTGTTATCTGTAATACCTCGTGCAGTATAGATCACGAATGCCAGGTTGATGATTTTGCTCATATTGCTCCCGGGGCAGTTTTATGCGGCAATGTGAAAGTTGGTGCGGGAAGCTTTGTAGGTGCAAACGCCGTAATAAAGCAGGGCGTTATAATAGGGAAGAATGTAACAATTGGGGCGGGCACCGTAGTGATCAGGGACGTGCCTGATAATATGATGGTAGTTGGTAACCCGCAAAGGACTTTGCACAAGGAACAACTTCGCAAACTCGTAGCCTGAGTTCTCTCTTTTCCTATATTTGCGACAGTTTTTTTGAAATAATAAGTATTTGATAGCATGTGTTCAACGCATGCTATTGTTTTTATGCTAATCACCAGGGAAGAACAGTTTTTCAGGCTGATATCGCCGGTTTATTTTTTTCTGCATCTGTCAAGGAAGGCTTACGCTAACTATCTTGAGAACAAAATATTTTTGCATGCAAAAAATATACGCAGTGCAAATATAAAGGTGCGTAGTCTTCTCGAAGATTCAGCGGCTTATGTTCCCGACGAATTATTTGATGATGCCATTGCATTAGTTAACCATTACGGTATTTGGATGGCTCAGTTTGACGAATGGGAAAAGCAACACAGCCCGCGACTTGCGGATGAGTTTGTTTTTTATCACCTGGATGGCCAATCTGCATTTCCTAAGGAAGCGGAACAACATTTTTTCGACTATTATCAAAAATTAAAAAAAGAAATACTTTATGATTAAACGGGTGCTGGTAACTGGTGGAGCCGGATACATAGGTTCTGTTCTTGTTCGAATCCTGTTGGACAAGGGATATTCAGTAAGAGTGATTGATTCGTTGAAATTTGGAGGCGATGCGTTATTTGATGTGGCGCAACATCCCAATTTCGAGTTTATAAAAGGGGACATTCGCAATGACGAAGAAGTAAATAAGGCACTGCAGGGAATGGAAGCTGTGGCGCACCTGGCCGCGATTGTCGGCGATCCCGCCTGTTCTAAATTTTCTGACGAAGCCAGGGAAGTGAACTGGGATGCTTCCGTTTCACTTTTTGATAAGGCTGAAAAAGCCGGCATCAAACGATTTGTCTTTGCTTCAACCTGCAGTAATTACGGCAAAATGGCCGACCCTGATTCTTACGTAAACGAGAATTCCGAATTGCGGCCGGTTTCTTTATATGCAGAATTGAAAGTAAAGTTTGAGAACTTTATTCTTAAGGACAGGAAAGACACGAATATGTGTGCGACTGCATTGCGTTTTTCAACTGTATACGGTTTTTCGCCAAGAATACGCTTTGACCTTACTGTGAATGAGTTTACACGCAATGTTTGCCTCAAAGGCGAACAGGAAATCTGGGGCCCCCAGTTTAATCGTCCTTATTGCCATGTTGATGACCTGGCGCGCTCCGTTGTACTTGCTTTGGAGGCTAACGAAGGAAAAGTAAAATCAAATGTTTTCAACGTGGGTGACACTACGGAAAATTATAGCAAGCGAATGCTTATGGAAGAGATACAAAAACAAATACCGGCGGCAAAAGCTATTTATGTGGAAAGGACGGAAGATCCAAGGGATTACCGGGTCAACTGCGATAAAATAAAATCCGATCTTGGGTTTGCGATCACTAAAAAAGTTCCAGACGGGATACGGGAAATCATTAAGCTGATGGACAGTGGAATGATCACTGACGCTTATTCACAAAAGTTCAGGAATATCTAAGAGCCTACTTATTCAACAACGCCATTTCTATGTTACTACTATCCGGTCCTAATATTGCAGGCAATGAATGGAAATATGTCAAGGATTGCCTCGATACCGGGTGGGTCTCATCTGTTGGTGCTTATGTGAATCAATTCGAGAATATGGTGGCCGAATTTGCGGGATGCAAATATGGGGTGGCTACCAGCAATGGTACGGCTGCTTTGCAGGTTGCCCTTCAGCTGGCGAATGTACAGCGTGATGACTATGTAATTGTTCCGAATGTAACATTCATTGCTTCGGTTAATTCAATAAAATATTCCGGCGCAAATCCAATTCTCATTGACGTGGATCCACAGACCTGGCAAATGGATCTTAACCTGCTGGAAGATTTCCTGGAGAATGAAACAGGCCAGAAGAATGACCAATGTGTTTATTTGAAAAATGACCGGGTGATCAAATGCATAATGCCCGTCCATGTATTGGGAAATGTTTGTGATATGGACAGGTTGATGAAACTGGCCGATGAGTATAACCTCGCCATAGTCGAAGATGCAACTGAGTCGCTCGGATCTTATTATAAAGGCCGGCATACGGGAGGTTTCGGCTTATTGGGATGTTTTAGTTTTAACGGAAACAAAATAATAACTACCGGCGGCGGTGGTGTGATCGTTACCAACAATGAAGAACTGGCTAAAAAGGCGAAACATCTTACAACGCAGGCGAAAAGTGACACTTTTGAATACATCCATGATGAAGTTGGGTATAATTTTCGACTTGTCAATGTGTTGGCAGCTATGGGTGTTGCACAAATGGAACTATTGCCTTCTTTCATCAAACGCAAAAAGACTATTGACGCTATGTACAAGAAACAGTTGGGTGGAGTCGGTGATATTACTTTTCAAAAGGTGGAACCTTCGGTGGACCCCAATTGCTGGCTTTTCACATTAATGACCGATAAACAAAAAATGGTGTTGCAAATATTAAATGATCATAAAATGCAATCACGACCGTTTTGGGTGCCCATGAACAAGCTGCGAATGTTTCAAAACGACGTTTATTACACTAAAGATGACAGGTCAGATTTTGTTTATAAGCGTTGCCTTAGTATCCCCTGTTCTACGAATATCACAGACGTCGAGATAGATGCGGTAGTTGAAAAAATCAAATCAGTTTATTGAGTCGAATACAGGTTTTTGATTAGTTAAATGGGAGCTGTTATTTGTGCGGTGATGAAAAAGATTGTGACATCACCATTCTACCGATCCATTTTTGTTAACCAGGCAGTATGTATCCTTTGATCAAACGTTTTTTTGATTTTATTTTTTCATTGGCAGGTCTTATCCTGTTATCCCCGCTGCTGATCCCCGTGATCATTATCCTCCTGCTTACTGGCGAGCATGAAGTTTTTTATCTTCAAAAAAGGGTTGGTTATAAGAACAGGGAATTTGCCATTTGGAAATTTGCGACCATGCTTAAGAATAGTCCGTCAATTGGCACCGGCGAGATTACACTCAGGGATGATCCCCGGGTAACGAAATTTGGCAAATTCCTGCGCATCACTAAAATCAACGAATTGCCACAACTAATAAATGTGTTGCTGGGAAATATGAGCCTGGTGGGAGCAAGACCGTTAATGAAAAAGAGCTTTGATCATTATAACACCGAAGTTAAACAAGTTGTGTATAATACCCCGCCGGGTATTACGGGGATTGGGTCTGTTATTTTCCGGGATGAGGAAAAAATAATTTCTGATAGTAAAGATATTCATGCTGCTTATCGTGACATTTTTGGCTATAAGGGAGAATTGGAAAAATGGTACCAGCAGCATTTTAGCTTTTACACTGACCTTATGATTTTATTTTTGACGGGGTGGCATATTGTTTTTGCGAAGAGTGACCTGGTATATAAAGTCTTTCCTTCCCTTCCAAAGCGGTCTTTCTAATGGCTGATAAATAATTTAATTTAGACAACCCTAAGCCCGATGTATGTTCAGAATTTTTTCAAGGTCTAAGCCAAAACCTGAAAGGTTTGATTACGCTGCTTTGCAGACGGACATGCATTCACATCTGCTTCCCGGTATTGACGACGGCGCCCAGGATTTGCAGGCATCGGTTGAATTAATTCGTGGCATGCGTGAGCTGGGGTATCAAAAATTGATCACCACGCCTCATATCATTTGGGATATGTTCAAAAATACGCCCGCAATAATCCATGAGAAGCTTTACGGACTGCAAAAAGCCGTTGCCGACGCTGGTATTGATGTAGAGCTACAGGCAGCAGCAGAGTATTTTCTCGACGAGCATGTTGAAGAGTTATTAAAGAAGAAGGAACCTCTTCTGACACTGAATGGAAACAAAGTACTCACTGAATTTTCAATGGCATTTCCCTCTTTGAATATTAAAGATTTGCTCTTTGACATGGTGATGAATGGATACCAGCCCGTAATTGCGCATCCCGAACGATACGTTTACCTCCAGAAGAATAAGGATTTTTACCGGGAATTGAAGGACATAGGCTGTTTGTTTCAGCTCAACTTGCTGTCGGTTTATGGATACTATGGCAGGTCAGTAAGGGACCTCTCCGAATACCTGCTTTCCGAAGATTACTATGACCTGATTGGCACCGACCTTCATAATATCAATCACCTCGATGCGTTGCAGAAAATAGGAATGAATAGCCACCTTGAAAAACTAATGTCTTCGGACAAATTGATTAATAAATCATTGTGACATACATAGGGTTTTGCCACCAAGGTTAATGATTCACTGTCATCCCGAACTTTTTCGATCTATGCTTGTAGATAAGGTATGAATGCTTTCACGATTAAGGATTTGGAAAAGCTTTCGGGAATAAAGGCCCATACCATCAGGATTTGGGAGCAGCGCTATAATTTTTTAAAACCACAACGGAGTTGTACCAACATCCGGTATTATAGCAACGATGAGTTAAAGACAATTCTGAATATTGCCTTATTGAATAAATGTGGCTTTAAGATTTCCCACATTGACAAAATGCAGCCGGCGGAGATATGCGAAAAGATACTCTCTTTGCGTGGCGAAGGAGTTGAGCAGGAAAGGATCATCAATGAACTGGTAAAGGAAATGATAGGGCTTCAAACAGAGAAATTTGAAGCCATCATCAATCGTTATATCATTGACCACGGTATTGAAAAGACAATTAAAGAAATCATTTTCCTTTTTCTTGAAAGAGTGGGGATTCTTTGGCAAACCGGGCATATTATGCCCGCGCAAGAACATTTGGTGTCCAATATGGTTCGCCAAAAGCTAATTGTTGCGATTGATGCAATCCCTTTTAACCCCGGTGGAAAATCTTGCGTCTTATTTCTGCCAGAAGGGGAATACCACGAATTAGGCCTTCTATTTCTATGCTACCTGGTTAAAAACCACGGGGCACGACCCATCTATCTCGGAGCTAATGTGCCCATGAAAGACGTTGAAAGCGTTATAGTTACAATGAAACCTCAAATCGCATTTGCTCACCTTACCAGCAATCCCCCCAACTTCAATTTCGAGAAATTTCTTAAGACAGTTGAACAGAGAAATGCCGGTATCCCCACAATAGTCTCCGGCTTTCCCGCGCACGATTACAGCAAATCCATTCCACCGTCCATCCAAATAAAAAGGAGTCTTTCCGACGTAATGACAGTGATCAACTCCCTCTGAGACCCCCGGCAAAGATTTTGTACCAACTTAGATGCATCAAACTACCACAAAAAAGATTTTTTTTAGAATTTGATTTTGTTTAACTTTAGGTGCGTTAAAATTGAACAAAATGTCTGTAAAGGAATTTAATTCGGTGCTGCTGGAAAATGCGGATTTCCTGAAACCTTTTGCTGTGAATCTGACGAAAGACAATGAAACGGCAAATGATTTATACCAGGAGACTCTTTATAAAGCTTTAGCAAACCAGGAAAAGTATAATGTTGGTACCAACATTAAGGCATGGTTGTTTACGATCATGCGCAACATCTTTATTAATGATTACCGCCGAAGGGCAAAGCAAAAAACGATCTTTGATAACTCAGCCGGCGATTACCTGATCAATCTGAAACAGGTATCGGTGCGCAACACTGCGGAAAGCAGTTTGCAGGTGAAAGAAATAAATGAAGCAATTCACCAGTTGCCTGAAATATTTAAGACTCCGTTCACGCTTTATTTTGACGGTTATAAATACCAGGAAATTGCTGACGTTTTGGGCGAGCCGCTCGGAACTGTTAAGAGCAGAATACATTTTGCCCGCAAATTATTGAAGGACCGCCTGACGAGGTATTAATTAAACCATTTCATTGTGGCGGAAAAAACTGTAGTAGTCATTGGCAGTGGCTTTGCCGGGTTATCGGCGGCTTGTTTTTTGGCTAAACAAGGATGGTCAGTTACCGTTCTCGAAAAAAATGCCGGGCCAGGGGGCCGGGCATGCCAGCTAAAGGAGCAGGGATTCACATTCGATATGGGTCCCAGTTTTTATTGGATGCCCGACGTGTTCGAAAGATTCTTTAGCCAATTTGGAAAAAAAACCATCGACTATTATTCACTTATTCGGCTGGATCCATCATATCGCATTTATTGGAATGAAGGCTGTACGGATTTACCTGCTGATTATGCGTCACTCAAACAAGTATTTGAAACAATTGAGCCGGGCAGCGGTACGAAGCTGGAAAAATACCTGGAAGGGGCCGCTTACAAATACGACGTGGGAATTCACAAAATGGCGTTCAAACCCGGGCTTTCTTTAAAAGAGTTTGCTGATTGGCAGGTTGCGAAGGGATTTTTAAAACTTGATGTCTTTACGTCAATTAAAAAACATATCAGTAAATATTTTTCGCACCCAAGATTAAGACAGATAATGGAGTTTCCAACCTTATTTCTTGGCGCATTGCCTGATGCAACACCTGCATTGTATAGCCTTATGAATCATGCGGACATAAAAGGCGGAACCTGGTACCCGCATGGAGGAATGTATTCTGTCGTCCGGGGTATGTATCGGTTGGCGCAGGAACTCGGGGTAGATTTTCGTTTTAATGAAGAAGTAAGACAAATAATCGTAGAGAATGGAATTGCCCGAAAAACCATTACAGACAAGCGGGACTATCTTTCACGGGCGGTGGTCAGTGGAGCGGACTATCATTTTACAGAAACCAAACTTTTGCCGTTTGAATATCAGAGTTATTCATCCGGGTACTGGAAAAACCGGGTAATGGCACCATCCTGCCTGATGTATTATGTTGGAATAAATAAGAAATTAAAGAATACCCGGCATCATTCACTGTTTTTTGATACTTCATTTGAAACTCATGGCAAAGAAATTTACGAAAAACCCGGCTGGCCAACCAGCCCGTTATTCTATTGCAGCATTGCTTCGGTGAGCGATCCTACAATGGCGCCTGCCGGTTGCGAAGGCATTGTGTTTCTCATTCCTGTTGCATCTGGGTTAAATAACGATTCTGAAGAATTGAAGGAAAAGTATTTTAAGATGATTGTGCAGCGCATGGAGAATCGAATTGGAGAATCTATTTCTGATTCCATTATCTATAAAAAGACGTATTCGCCACTCGATTTTTCAAGAGATTATAATTCATTCCGTGGAAATGCATATGGTCTGGCAAATACATTAAGACAAACCTCAATATTGAAGCCATCTTGCAGGAGTAGGAAAGTAAAAAACCTATTCTATACGGGTCAGCTAACGGTGCCGGGCCCCGGTGTCCCTCCAAGCCTGATTAGTGGGGAAGTGGTTTCAGCCGAACTAATCCAATCATTATCATAAAAAGCCAAACTAAAACGATGCTCCAGCTATTTCATAGCGCCAGTGAAAATTGCAGCCGGGCCGTCACCAAAGAATATAGTACTTCTTTTTTTTCAGCAATCGGTTTTTTGCATCGCGATCTGAGGCCTCATATTTTCAATATTTACGGCTTTGTTCGCCTCGCTGACGAAATAGTGGACACTTTTCATGAATACAACAAACCACAACTGCTGGAGGAATTTGAAACAGAAACCTATAAGGCCATTGAACGTGGCATTAGCCTTAATCCGATCCTGCACAGTTTTCAGACAACTGTCAACAAGTATAGGATAAGTTTGAAATTGATCCATGCTTTTTTCAACAGCATGAAAATGGATATAGATAAGAAGTCCTACAGCCGGAATGAATTCGACGAATATATTTATGGATCTGCCGAAGTCGTGGGCCTGATGTGTTTGAAGGTCTTTTGCGGAGGAAGGGAGGATGTGTGGCAGCAATTGAGATCATCGGCGCGGGCGCTTGGCGCAGCTTTTCAAAAAGTAAATTTTATGCGGGATTTGAAAGCCGATAACGAAGGATTGGCCAGGATGTATTTCCCCGGTTGTGATTTTAATAATTTTCGGCAACGGGATAAAGAACAAATAGAAAAGGATATTCTCAATGATTTCAAGGAAGGGTATAGCGGTATTGTTCAATTACCGGTGAAAGCGAGATTTGGGGTCTACGTGGCTTACAAATATTACTTTTCATTATTTAAGAAGATAAAGCGCATGCAGCCATCGCGCGTACTGGCAAAACGAATTCATATTCCAAATTATTACAAGGCCATGATTGTGTTCCGGGCGGGTATAAAAAATCAACTTAAACTCATTTGATCTCCATGATGCAAAATGTGATATTGGTGAATGAAAATGATGAAGTGACGGGAACCGCGGAAAAGATGGAAGCGCATCAAAAAGGATGGCTGCACCGGGCATTCAGTATTTTTGTATTTAATAGCAAAGGCGAAATGCTGATACAGCAGAGGGCTTTAGAAAAATATCATAGCGGAGGCCTGTGGACGAATGCATGCTGCAGTCACCCACGTCCGGGTGAGAAAACAGATGACGCGGCACGCAGACGTTTAAAGGAAGAATTGGGTTTTGAAACCTCGCTAACGGAAATTTTTGACTTTGTCTATAAAGCGGAATTCGTAAATGGATTGGCTGAGTTTGAATATGATCATGTTTATGTGGGAGAATACGACGGCATCATCCGGGCCGATACGGAGGAAGTAATGGGTTTCTGTTTCCGCCCGATGGCTGAGCTCACGAAGTTAATTAAGGATCAGCCTGAAAACTATACGGCATGGTTTCGCATAGCATTTCCAAAAATTGAAGAATGGTGGAACGCCCATTATAATAAAAGGAATGACGGGGTATGATAGTTGTAATTTACATATTAGTGATACTGCTTACTTTCATAGCGATGGAAGGAATCACATGGCTCACCCACCGGTACGTGATGCACGGGTTTCTTTGGGTGCTGCACAAGGACCACCACCAGGTTGAACCCGGTTTTTTTGAGAAAAACGACGCATTCTTTGTGATTTTTGCAATACCGAGCATGCTGCTTATTGGGTTTGGGACCTTTAATAAAATTTGGTGGATGCAATCGATCGGTTTTGGGGTCATGGCCTACGGACTTGCCTATTTTGTCGTTCATGATGTCATCATTCACCAGAGATTCAAATGGTTTACACGAAGTAATAACAAATATATACGTGCGATCAGGTGGTCACACAAAATGCATCACAAGCATTTGAACAGGCACGACGGAGAGAGTTTTGGAATGCTTTATGTAGCCAGGAAATACCGGGAAAAAATAAACCATGACAAAAAGCTCATGGCCGGCAACAAACGAGTTGCATATGCTCCCGGTGAAGATGAATAGTCCTCCCCCATTCATTTATTCTTTCATTTTCATTTTGCTCAAATCAAGTTCATATGATTTTATCTTCTTCGGCGCTGGTTGCGCAGGACTTAGCCTGTTGACCCGGATGTTGCGGACGGGGAAATTCAATGATAAAAAAATCCTTTTGGTCGATCGCGAGCAAAAAACAAAAAATGACCGAACCTGGTGCTTTTGGGAAAAAGAAAGAGGGTTCTTTGAAGATGTGGTTTGTAAGAAGTGGAATACGATCTCATTTTTCAGTAACGACTATTCCTCTACGCTCCCTATTCAGCCTTACCAATATAAAATGATACGCGGAATTGATTTTTACAAATATTGCCTTGATGAGATACAAAGACATCCGAATGTCGAAATAATGTATGGCCATGTAAATGCGTGGGAACGTAAGGATTTAACGATAACGTTGAAGATCGATGATAAGGACATGAGACTGGACGATGAGGATACCGTTATTTTTAATTCCATTTATTATAGTTCAAGCATGGGAATTAAAACTATCATGCTGCTTCAGCACTTTAAGGGATGGCTTATTGAGACCCCATCGCCGTCTTTTAACCAGGAGGTCGCCACAATAATGGATTTTCGCGTTCACCAGGCCCACGGAACAAGCTTTGCCTATATCCTGCCCCTGGATAACAACCGGGCTTTAATTGAGTATACGTTAATGACGAAAGAACTCTTGCAACCTGGAGAGTATGACCGCGAACTTTCAGATTATTTAAAAAACATTCTTGGTGTCAAAGAATATACTATCACAGAACAAGAGTTTGGTAGCATACCAATGACAAATGAAAAATTCAAATTTTCAGGGAAAGGTTGGCAAATAGGCACCGCCGGCGGACAAACCAAGGCATCGAGCGGGTATACGTTTCAATTTATACAAAAGCAGTCCGAAAAAATTGTCAACTGTCTTATTTCCGGAAATTCATTAAAAGAAATCAAGACGGCGCCAGGCAGGTTTAAATTTTACGACGATACCCTGCTCCATATCCTTTACCATAATAGTTTCAGAGCCGATAAGATCTTTACTGACCTGTTTAAAAAAAACAGACCTCAGCAGGTGCTACGGTTTCTTGACAATGAAAGTTCAATAATCGGCGAGCTGAAAATTATTAGCTCACTTCCCGCCTGGCCGTTTTTGAAAGCAGCCTGGCATCAATTGTGAGCTATTGATCGGGATCCATTTGCATAAATTCCCTTTTCACTGCCTTTAGCATACTAAAGAGTTGTGCTACCTGTATGAGCAACATGACCGCGAGGGCAAGCAATACGTACCAGGGGAGCCGGACTTTTTCGATATTGGTAATGTTTTGAAATTTTTCGAGGTGCCAACCGGCCAATGCAGCACCGAAAGCCATTCCCACCAGCAGAAATGAAATCAACGAATACACGACCTTCATGAACATGATGCGCATTGTTGAATAGCCGACCTTGAAATTCTCAAAGATTGCTGCGGGAATAATCAGGACCAGGGTGATCCAGCTCCAGTTGCTTCCGAACCACTTGTCGCTCAGGGCAAGGTTAAGTGTGAGAATTAAAACTATGGAAAGCAGGCCCCATGGAAATAAAAGAAAGGTAGAAGGGCTTTTTGAGGACAGCTGTGGCATGTTGACATTGTTTTTATCAAGAGAAAGATAGAGAATAATTTTGGATAAAAGGTTGCCACAGTACAGCGCCGGACCATCCCCCCGGTGGTAGGTTTCTGAAATAGAAATCTTATATTTAATAAATGTATTACGAGATCACCGATTCAGGTTTTCTGAAATTGAAATCGCTAATCCTGGAGCTTCTGCATACCGATCTGGACCCCCGGCTCACATACCATAGCCCGGAGCATACAGAAGATGTAGTCCAGCAGGTAACCCGTCTCGCGGCAGCAGAAAATATTACTGATCCCAGGTTGTTGCACCTTATGAAAATCGCTGCCCTCTTTCATGATACCGGTTTCTTGCGCTCATACAAAGGTCATGAAGAAGATTCTTGTGCCATTATGAGGGATACGTGCGGTGGAATTTTGAATGAGCCGGAACTAAAGTTGATTGAAGGGATGATTATGGCGACTCAAATTCCACAATCTCCAGCTACATTGCCGGAAATGATCATCTGTGACGCGGACCTTGACTACCTCGGAAGGGATGACTTCGAACCAATAAGTAACACGCTAAAGAATGAGTTTATGGCATACGGCGTTATCAAGAATGATGAGGAATGGGACCGTTTGCAGGTTAGCTTTTTTAATAGCCATCATTACTTTACCAAAACATCAAAGGGGGAACGCTGCCCCGTTAAAATGCGACACCTTGAGCTGTTAAAACAAAAACTGGTAAAAAGTAGCTTATAGAATTGGACCATGAAAACACAGGATTTTTGGCTTCGTGTCTTAAACGTCCATTCCCATGAAAGTAAAGTGGTAAAGCAGCTTTACCTTTTTCAATTTTTCCAGGGCGCCGGTATCGCTTTCTTTTTTACATCTGCATTCGCCCAATTCCTCGAAAGATTTAAGATTACAGAACTACCCTGGGTCATGGTCCTGTCTGCCTTCTTATTATGGTTTACCGGCTGGATATATACCGTCCTTGAGCATAAATTCGGACTGAAGAAATTCAATTTTTGGGTGATCGTCATGATGGCGTTAACCATGCTATTGCTTTGGATATTCGATTCACGTAGTGGCCAGGGTTGGTATTTGTACTTAATGCTTGCATGGTACAATGTGCTCTACCTTATAAACAATTTACAGTTCTGGGGAGTGGCAGCATTGCTTTTTGATCTCAGGCAAAGTAAGAGGCTGTTTGCGGTCATCAGTTCAGGCGATATACCCGCAAAATTCATCGGCTACTCCCTTGCTCTTGTCGTTGTTCCCTACACAGGCACGGAAAATCTGTTATTGATAGGGGCCGGGTTTATGGTGGCTTCTATACCCTTTTTCAATCGTGTTTTTAGCTCGGGGCACCTGGATGCTCATAACCATGCTGAAGAAAAGCCTGGAAGTAAACATGAAAGCAAGCATCAGTCGCAATTCAGAACACTTATAAAAAACTTGTTTGATAACAGTTATGTGAGGCGAATAGCATTTATATCATTGCTTACCGCCACTTGCGTTATTCTCATTAATTACGGATTTTATGGCGAAGTCAAAAAGGCAAACAAAAAAGACGTCGACCTGGCCACTTTCATCGCCTTTTTTTATGCCAGTATACGGATCATCGCACTTATCATGAAGACATTAATTTCCGGGCGCCTGACAGCTACCGTAGGAATAAAGCAGGCTTTATTTATTACCCCGGTGGGCATGATCATATTGATGGGCGCTATCGTGGCGGCGAACTGGACATTGCCGCAAGGCAAGGCTGTTTTTTATCTTTTTGGGGTCGCTTCGATGCTGGTTGACGTGTTGCGCACCTCATTTAATTCTCCTGTATTGCTTACGCTTATGCAACCACTGCCTACTCATGAAAGACTGAGGGCCCACAATATCGTGAAAGGCATCATGGATCCCTTTGCCAACCTCCTTCCGGGTATTTTTTTACTTGCTCTTTATTACCTGCATGTCCATGTGGACCTGATATTTCTCTCCTACGTAGTGCTTGCCTTGGGAGGTCTCTGGATTATCGGTGTGATACTGGTCAATCGTCAATACCTTAAAATTCTTATCCGGACGATTGGCAGCCGCTATTTCAGCAGGGAAGAGTTCGATCTCAATGACCCAGACGTAATTCAAAAGCTCACTGATAAAATGATGACCGGAACCGATGTGCAGGTGATCAGCATTTTACGAATGCTCAGCAGCAAAATTGATAATATAGCCGAACACCTTATTGCCCGGTTGCTTCAACATAATTCGGACCAAATAAAACTGGAAACGCTGCGACTTATCGGTATGCGAAACGTTAAACAGTTAAGAAATAACGTAGCAGACATGCTACGGTTGGATCTAAGCCAGGAAGTTAGGGACCAGGCTGTAATGACTTACTGTAAGATTGCGGAAAACCAAAGCGATATTATGCCATGGCTTGATCATTCAAACAAGGAAATTCGCAGGTCGGCTGTGGCAGGAATGCTGGCCAATACCGATACACTAATCAGAAGGAGAGGAGAAACTGCGCTTCACAGCCTCCTGACGTCGAGGGATAATGAAGAAAAACTTGCAGCTGTTACAATATTAAATGAATTAAAAGATAAATATGATCATCACGCTCATGCACATCTGATCGACGATGAAGATCCCGTTATACGGACACTGGCAATGAAGGCGGTTGGAAGGGCCTGCCTGCCGGAAACGGCTGCAGCTTTAATGAATCATGTGTCACGACAGGAAAAACAGGTGCTTAGCGCACTATTCGAGGCAGGATCTGTGGCTCTTCCAAAAATAAGACATCAGATAATCGATCATGATACGCCGGAATCATTACGACATAAGTTAATAGTTCTCTGTGGAAAAATTGGCGGCGACAATGCCCGGCATGTGTTATTAGAACTATTAAAAAAGCATGACCGGGACCAAAATTATGTTGTTAAGGCGCTGTACCGGTGCCGGTATATTGCTGACGAAAAAACGTTGAAAATTTTCGAAGGCATTGTGCGTAAATACATAGTCTACGGTGTTGAATTGCTGCATATGCAACAGGCATTGTCAAAGAAGGCAAATACCTATAGCATGTTGAATATTTCGTTACAGTATGAATTACAGGAAATCCGTGAATTATTGCTTAGCGCCTTTGGGTGCATGTATGACAGGGAAAAAATTAACCAGGCAAAGAACGGTTTGAATGCGAGTCACAAGGAAAGCATTGCAAATGCAATGGAAATCGTAGAATTATTGGTAAAAAAAGACATAGGCCGGCAGTTCAATATCATGTTTGAAAAAACAACTGTTGACCAACGTTGCGCAGCATTGAAATCGCTTTTCACCGAAAAGCAATTTGCAGAAATAGAACAGATACTCGGCAGGATTTTATCAGAAAAACCGATTCAATATTACAGTTGGACAAAGGCATGCTCACTGTATTTATCTAAAAAATATTTTCATCATATAGATCATGACCTGTTCGAAAAATACATTCACTCCGATAACCAACTTTTGAAGGAAACCGCTTTATTTGCTTCTTCAACTTCGTAATTTTAAGCATGCCTCACTCCAACATTGATGGACTTCTGCTCGTGGAAAAGGTTCTTATCTTAAAGTCGGTAAGTATTTTCAAGGATACTCCTGAGCCTATTCTGGCAGACCTGGCGCCGCTTATGGAAGAGGAAGAATTCGAACGGGACACTGTCATTTTCAATGAGGGGGAAATTGGCGACAACATGTACATTATCCACCAGGGAGAAGTGAGGATTCATAAAGGAAGCACCAACCTGGCCATATTGACGGAAAAGGAAGTATTTGGCGAGCTGTCTTTGCTTGATGCGGAGGTCAGATCAGCGAGTGTCACAGCTCATACTGATTGCCTGCTTTTTAGAATTGACCAGGAACCTTTTTATGAATTGATCGATAACCGTCCGGAGGTAGCCCGCGGGTTTATAAAAATTCTCTGTCACCGGCTCAGGGCTCAAAATGAAAAATCGGTAGATCCTACTCTTTAACTTATTCCATCCAATTCCGGGAATTGTTTATACTTTTTTGTATAGATAGATTCGTATCTTTGTCCTCCCGATTTACGAGGAAGAATCAATAAGCAAAAACGAAGCTATGAACGAAGAGTTGACTACGATTGAACAGACAGTTCTAAGTGATTATAAATATGGCTTTTATACAGATATTGAAGCTGACGAAGCTCCAAAAGGTCTGAATGAAGACATCGTACGTTTTATTTCGGCCAAGAAAAATGAGCCGTCTTGGATGTTGGAGTGGCGATTGAAAGCATATCGTCACTGGCTCAAAATGGAAGAACCAAAATGGGCCAATGTCAAATACCCCCCGATCAATTACCAGGATATAATTTTCTATTCGGCCCCAAAGCAAAAAATAAAACCTAATAGCCTGGATGAAATTGATCCGGAGCTCAGAAGAACTTTCGAAAAACTCGGAATTTCCCTCGATGAGCAAAAGAGACTTTCGGGTGTAGCCGTGGATGCAGTTATTGACAGCGTATCCATTGCAACGACATTCAAGGATCAATTGGCAGAACTGGGCATCATTTTTTGCTCCATTAGTGAGGCTATACAGGAACATCCGGAATTGGTCAAAAAGCATTTAGGATCCATAGTACCGCACACCGATAATTATTTCGCTGCATTGAATGCCGCTGTTTTTAGTGACGGCTCGTTTTGTTATATTCCTACAGGTGTTCGCTGTCCAATGGAACTTTCTACTTATTTCCGGATCAACGCGGAAAATACCGGCCAGTTTGAAAGGACGCTGATCGTAGCAGAAGAAGGAAGTTATGTCAGCTATCTTGAGGGTTGCACGGCGCCAATGCGTGACGAGAATCAACTACACGCTGCTGTTGTGGAATTGATAGCTTTTGATAACGCAGAAATAAAGTACTCAACCGTACAGAACTGGTACCCCGGTGATAAGGAAGGAGTGGGGGGTATTTACAATTTTGTAACTAAGAGAGGTATTTGCCAGGGGCATCATTCAAAAATATCATGGACACAGGTAGAAACTGGTTCAGCAATAACATGGAAATATCCCAGTGTTGTATTGAAAGGGGATAATTCGGTTGGTGAATTTTATTCGGTAGCAGTTACGAATAATCACCAGCAGGCGGATACCGGCACTAAGATGCAGCATCTCGGAAAAAATACAAAGAGCCGCATTGTATCCAAAGGAATATCAGCGGGCGTTAGTAATAATAGTTACAGGGGATTGGTACACGTCGCAAAAAAAGCTATCAATTCGCGCAATTTCTCTCAATGTGATTCCCTGTTGTTGGGAGACAAATGCGGCGCACATACATTTCCTTATATAGAAGTAAAAAACAATTCTTCTATAGTAGAACACGAAGCCACTACCTCAAAGATTGGCGAGGACCAGATCTTCTACTGTAATCAAAGAGGTATTGACACCGAAACTGCGGTAGCCTTAATTGTAAACGGTTTTGCAAAAGAAGTAATGAACCAGTTGCCCATGGAATTCGCCGTGGAAGCACAAAAGCTACTGGCGATTAGCCTCGAGGGAAGCGTTGGATAGAAAAGTTAAGATGATGCTACTGAACTTTGCGGTTTGAACTTAAATAGATTAAACAAACAATAAATATGCTTTCGATTAAGAATTTACATGCAGGTATTGAAGGTAAGAATATATTAAAAGGAATCAACCTTGATATAAAACCAGGCGAAATTCATGCGATCATGGGCCCGAATGGTTCCGGCAAGAGTACCCTGGCTTCTGTGCTGGCGGGACGGCAACAATACGAAGTAACAGCAGGAACTGTCGATTTTTTGGGTAAGGACCTCCTTGAGCTTTCACCTGAGGAAAGAGCCGGCGAAGGGCTTTTCCTGGCCTTTCAATACCCGGTTGAAATTCCGGGTTTGTCCACTACAAATTTTATTAAGACCGCGGTAAACGAAGTACGCAAGTACAGGGGCCAGGAAGCCCTGGACGCAGTGTCCTTTCTTAAGCTCATGAAGGAAAAAATGGCGCTGATGAATATTGAGCAGTCGTTACTCAGCCGGTCTCTGAATGAAGGGTTTTCAGGTGGTGAGAAAAAAAGGAACGAGATATTCCAAATGGCGATGCTGCAACCGAAGCTTGCCATATTGGATGAAACGGATTCTGGGCTGGATATCGATGCGATACGTATCGTTGCCAATGGTGTGAACAAGTTAAGAAACAAGGAAAATGCGGTTTTGTTGGTTACACACTATCAGCGCCTTCTTGATTACGTCGTTCCCCATTTTGTTCATGTATTATATAATGGACGTATCGTGAAATCAGGAGATAAGGACCTGGCACTTGAACTGGAGGATAAGGGTTACGATTTTATTAAAAATGAAGTTATTGCTAAACAGGAAGCATAAATGCGATCAGCTCATGGAATGAGTGAATAAACAATAAACGAATGGACTATTTAAAACAGTTTCGGGAACAATTTGAAAGGATACAGGCAGCGAGCAATGATAATGGCCTTGGGACAATTCGCCAGGATGCATTCAGTGCATTCTCCAGGATGGGCATACCCACCACAAAAAACGAAGAATGGAAATATACCCGGCTTAGCTCCTTGTTTAATACCAATTATGACATACGGTTCGGCCAGCACGCAAATTTGGTTTCGCAGGAAGATTTGACAACTATTCGTCTTCCGGGGCATGAAACCGCTAATGAGCTTGTATTTGTCAATGGCGTATTCTCATCGGACCTTTCCACAATACGTTCTGCGAAACAATTAATCATACAGCCTCTTGAGACAGCCGCTTTAAATGAGCACAAAGACATAGTTCACAAACATTTTGGACATAGCAGCAACTACCTTAAAGATGGAATTAATGCGTTAAACACTGCTTTTGTACATGGGGCACTCTTTATTCATGTGCAACGCGGGCAAGTGGTGGATCAACCCATTTACATTTATAACATTACCGACACAAGAGAAGGAAATATCCTGTCACAGCCGCGCAGTCTTGTTCACATTGCAGAGGCGGCGCAGGTTACGATGGTTGAAACCTTTGCTACATTTGGCCAGGGTGAGGGATTTACAAACCAGGTGATGGAACTTGTGGTGGAAAATGATGCCCGGCTTGAATATTATAAAATACAGGAAGACAAAGGCAACCAGGTCAGCACGACTCACATCAGGCACATAGGTAAAAGTTATTCCAACACAGTTACCATTTCACTGGATGGGGGTATCCTGAGAAATAATCTCAACATCGTATTGGATGCGGAGCATTGTGAATCCCATTTATACGGATTGTATTTTCAAAAAGGGCACAATCATGTCGACAATCATACGGTGGTTGACAATGTAAAGCCCAATTGCTTCAGCAACCAGTTCTATAAAGGAATTTTGGATGAAAGCGCTACGGGAGTTTTCAACGGGAAAATATTTGTGAGACCCCAGGCTCAAAAGACAAACGCTTACCAGTCAAACAAGAATATCCTGTTGTCTGATTCTGCTACTGTAAATACCAAACCACAGCTTGAAATATTTGCAGATGATGTTAAATGTTCGCACGGCTGTACCATCGGTCGGCTGGATGAAGAGGGTTTATTTTATCTCCAATCCCGGGGCATTACGGAAAAAAATGCAAAGTCTTTACTATTGCATGCTTTTGCCAGTGATATTTTGGAGAACGTGCACCTCAAAGTAATCCGCGAATACGTTGATCAACAAATTTCAGAACGTTTAGATTTTTGATGGAAATGACAGAAGCTACAACGATACAAAAAGGGCTTGACGTATACGCCATTCGCAGGCAATTTCCGGCGCTGGAACGCGAAGTAAAAGGCAAGCCGCTGGTGTACTTTGATAATGCAGCCACATCGCAAAAGCCGCAAATGGTGATTGACGCGATGACAAAATATTATACAGGGTTTAATGCAAATATTCACCGGGGTATACACACGCTGGCCGAGGAAGCAACGGCTGCTTTTGAATCCACCCGTGATGACGTGCGGGAATATATCGGCGCCGGCTCAAGAGAAGAAATCATTTTTACAAGAGGAACGACCGAAGGGATTAACCTCGTGGCCTATTCATGGGGACGGCAGAATTTGAAAGAAGGCGATGAGGTGATCATTTCCACGATGGAGCATCATTCCAACATTGTTCCCTGGCAGGTAATCTGTGAAGAAAAAAATGCGCGGTTAAAAATCATTCCTGTCACCGATGAAGGTGAATTGATATTGGAGGAGTATGAGAAGCTCCTGGGGCCTAAAACTAAAATTGTTTCAGTAGTACACGCTTCCAATTCACTGGGAACAATCAATCCTGTAAAGAAAATTATCGATGCGGCTCATAAGATCGGTGCCGTAGTTTTGATCGATGGCGCCCAATCCACCGTGCACCTTGATATTAATGTCCGGGAAATGGACTGCGATTTTTTTGCATTTTCATCACACAAGCTATATGGTCCCACCGGAACAGGTATTTTGTATGGTAAAAAGCATATCCTCGAAGCAATGCCCGTGTTCCAGGGTGGCGGGGAAATGATAAAAGAAGTGACGTTTAACAAGACTACTTACAATGATCTGCCTTATAAGTTTGAGGCAGGTACTCCCAATATTGCCGATGTGGTGGCTTTCAAATCCGCTTTGGATTTCGTAAAGCAAACTGGTAAGGAAAAGATTCGCCAGCATGAAGAAGAGTTATTGCATTATGCAACGGAAACGCTGGAGCAGATACCAGGGTTAAGAATAATCGGTAGGGCCAGGAAAAAAGTAAGCGTGGTTTCTTTCGTAATGGATAACATTCATCCGCAGGATATTGGAATACTTCTGGACAACGAGGGCATTGCAGTAAGGACTGGACATCACTGTACGCAACCGTTGATGGACAGGTTGGGAATACCCGGAACGGCAAGGGCCTCTTTTGCGGTCTACAACACAAAAGAAGAAATTCATAAACTGGCTGTCGGAATTGAAAAGGTGAAAAAAATGTTGTCCTGAATGAAAGAAAATAAATCCATACAGGAAATTGAAAACGAAATAGTGGAGGAGTTTGCTCTTTTTGATTCGTGGGACGACAAATATGAATACATCATCGACCTGGGAAAAAAATTGCCTCCGCTTGAAGACCAACACAAGATCGATATTAACAAGGTGAAGGGTTGCCAGTCAACAGTGTGGCTGGTATCAGAGTTCAGGGATGGAAAAGTTTATTACAAAGCTGAAAGTGATGCGATAATTGTAAAAGGATTGATCAGTATGTTAATACGGGTTCTGTCGGGCCATAGTGCTGACGAGATCATTGATACGAAACTGGATTTTATAAATAGAATTGGAATGACCACGCACCTGGCCCAAACGAGGTCAAATGGGTTGCTGGCGATGGTGCGGCAGATGAAAAATTTTGCGCTGGCCTATAAATTAAAAAGTTCTGCAAATGCATGATGTAATGGACACCGAGGCGCTAAAGCAGAAGGCAATTGAGAAATTGCACACGGTTTACGACCCGGAGATTCCGGTTAATATTTATGAGCTGGGTTTGATCTATGAGGTCAACGTGTTGCCGATAAATAATTTGCAGGTGGTCATGACATTGACGTCGCCGTCCTGCCCGGCCGCTCAATCCATCCCCGTGGAAGTGGATCAGAAGCTTCGTGAGATCGAAGGGGTGAATGATGTGCATGTGGCGCTGACATGGACGCCTGCATGGGACAAGAGCATGATGTCGGAAGCAGCTCAGCTCGAATTAGGAATGTTATAAACGAATTTAACAGAATGAAAATAACCGCACAGGAAGAAATTGGATTGCGAATCCTCATCCGTATCGCCAGTTGCAAAGACGCGGAGGGAATGAGTATTCCGCAGTTGAGCGAGGCCGAAGGTATCAGCGATCACTATGTCGCGAAGCTTACCCGCGTTCTGCGCATGGAAGGATTCATTAACAGCAGGGCAGGAAATAAGGGCGGTTATGTATTGGCAAGGCCAGCTCAGGAAATCAATATCAACCAGGCGTTGAAATCTTTGGGCGGGGCATTATTTGACAGCTCATTTTGTGGTGTGCATGCCGGAGGTCTGAATCTTTGTACGAATTCCGTAGACTGTTCTGCACGTTCTCTTTGGAAAATGATCCAGTTCCGCGTAGATCAACTATTGGATAGGGTGTATCTCTCTGATTTAGTTAATACAGAAAAACAGTCCGGTCAGACACTGGCAAAAATGCTTGAGTAGATTCTCTTTATCGGACCCTGGTTTATTGCTTCACTGCCGGGTCTACAATCCTATTCCATTCAGGATGCCTTTTTACATAAGCTACCACGACAGGGCATATTGGTATCAGCTTTAGATTGTTTTGTTCGATGTAATTGAGTGCTTTCCCGATAATTGCCGTTGCTACTCCTTTGCCTTCAAGAACAGGTGGTACTTCTGTATGAATCAAGGCTATTTTACCTGGATATTCCTTATAGACTATAATGGCTGTGTGGCCATCTACAACCATTTCAAATTGGTTCTCTCTTTCATTCTTTACGATCTCCAACTTTAGATATTCCTCTTTCATATCGACATTTTTTAATAAAGATTATCCAACCACTCCCACTGGCCACTAGCGACTCCCGGCTACTTCTAATAACTCAGTGTTCCAAACAACCCATTTTTATAATCAGCAATAGCCTGGTCCGTTTCCTCCTGCGAATTCATTACAAAATTATCCTTTGCTGCAACGGGTTCGTCGATTGGCTCGGCCGATAGAAACAGCAGCTGGGTATCTTCTTCAGCAATAATAATAATCTCATCATTTTCCTTTTCAAACACAATCAGGTGCTGTGCCAAAACTGACTCCTGGTTCACACAGATCTTTCCTTTTATTACATACAACAAGGTCCAATATCCCGGTGTGGCCGTCAACTGTACCCGTTTGCCTTTATCAATCTCACCGACAATCGACACCACGGGTGTATGCGATTTAATCGGGCCGGTCATTCCATCAAATTCACCACTCGCCAAACGCAGGTGCACTCCTTCCTGTGCGAATACATTTATTAATTCGTCCTTTGCAGCAGATTGGTACGTTGGCTCATCCCATTTTCTCGCTTTTGGAACATTTATCCAAAGCTGAACAAATTCCTGCGTTCCACCCTTGTTTAATATCTGTTGACTTGGTCCTTCACTATGTAAGACTCCCTTGCCTGCAAACATCCATTGAACATCCCCGGCCTTGACTATTTCATCATGTCCGGCATTGTCCTTATGATATCCTTCGCCCTGCAACATAAATGTAACAGGAGCAAAACCCCGGTGTGGATGCGGGTGAATGCGGTGCGCTGAACCCGGCTGAATTTGTTTGGGTAATTGATGGTGTAAAACGATAAAAGGATTGGCAAAGCGAAAATCCTTATGCGGCAGTGGCTGCAGTACGGATTCTTCCTTCGTAATGAATTTTTCCCTTCCTTTTAGGATGTGGGATATTGATTTCTTCATATTCTGATTTATTATTTACGAGCCCCGATTCCTTTTTATACAAGTACTCCAAATTTACCCGCCTGGAAATCTTCAATCGCTTCATAGATTTCCAGTTGTGTATTCATCACAAACGGTCCATAACTGGCTATAGGTTCGTTTATCGGTTCGCCACTCAATAAAAGCACCACTGCCCCTTCATTAGCTTTGATAACAATGTCTTGCCCTTCGTTACCAAACAAGACAAAACTGTGCTCCGCAACTGGTGTATCATTTACCTGCACGTTACCATTTATCATTAATACGGCTGTATTATGCGATGCAGGGATCGCTGCATTGAACACTCCGTCAATGTTCAATTTTATATCGAACAAGTTGACAGGCGAGTAAGTAAAAGCCGGTCCCGTCACTCCGCTAAGATTACCCGCAATTACATTTACGACACCACCTTCGTCGGCCAATTGCACCTTACCCATTTTGTTGGCAGTGATTGCCTGGTAGTGGGGCGGCGTTGATTTGTCTTTTTTGGGAAGGTTGACCCAAAGCTGTACCATTTCAAAGGGACCACCTTTGTTGGAAAATTCTTTTTCATGGTATTCCTTATGTAAGATACCGGAGCCCGCCGTCATCCATTGCACATCGCCTGGGTTGATGATACCACTGTTGCCTGTGCTATCATGATGGGCTACGCTGCCTTTGTATGCAATCGTTACCGTTTCAAATCCTTTATGGGGATGAACATCAACCCCTCTTTGTTTTTCCGAAGGTGAGAAATAAGTTTCTGCGTTAAAATCCAGCACCAGGAAGGGACTGATCCGGCGTTGTGAAATATGCGGGCCGGGAATAAAATGGAAAACCCTGAATCCATCACCTACCATACCCGGTTTTTCAGGCCGCGGAATTATTTTTTCAATAGTCTTTGTCATATTATTATTCCTTTTTGTTTTAGTCCTATTAACTCTCTATTGGATGTTAATTTTCAGGCCTGCATTTATCAATGCATCATCTACAAGCGAAAAAGAAGGTTTTTTAGCCATGTGTAATTTATCCAAAGCCCCCATTATCTCCGTAACCAGCACACCTTTATTGCCATGCTGATCCTTTACGATAATGATATCAGGATTATGAAAAGTAAAGATTTTCCGAAGTTTTCTTTCTTCATCGCTGCTTATGATATCAGTAAACACTACCACTTCAAAGTCATGCCGGTAAAATTTTTCAATGGCTTCCTCATCATTTCCGGCCATAATTATATTCCAGTCACCACGTTTCCTGACAAGATCTCTAAATTTTTCAAAGCCTGTTCTGTCTTGTCCAACTACCAGTAATTCCGTTTTGTTCATTTATTTTTCCTCCAATTATGCAAAAATACCTGCCAGACCCCTCTGTGAACAATAAGATAGTTTAAGGATAAAACTTAATGTAGGTTAAGACTATTTTTCAGATTGCTGACGAAGCATTTTACTTAAAAATTCGGGAGTGACGCCGATGTAGGAGGCAATTTGTTTTTGTGGCAATAGTTCTATTAGTGACGGGTAGAGCCGGCAAAAATTATTGTAACGTTCTATTGCAGGGAGGCTCAAATTATCTATTAGTCTCTGTTGATAAGTCGCGAGGGAGTTTTCCGTCAATATTCGGAACAGCCGTTCGAGCTTTGGAATTGATATCAACAGTTGATCCGTAGCTTCCTTTGATAATAACAACAATTCACTGTCTTCGATGGCGTCTATATTTAAAATTCCGGGTTCTTGCGTGATATAACTCCTCATATCACCGATCCACCAACCAGGGGGAGCAAATTGCAAAACGTGCTCAAATCCGTTTTTGTCGATCGAATAGCTGCGGACACATCCGGCAGTGACAAAAGCTCTTTGCCGTTGAACATCGCCTTCCTGCAAGAGGAATTGCTTTTTCCTCAGCTTCTTGTTTTTTAATTGGGTAAGGATCTGTCCTTCTTCTTCCTTGTTAAGGCTGATGTGTTTGCTGATATGGTCCAGGAAAAGTTCGTAATTCATTGTTGTTGGGCTATGCAAAATTAGAATGATGCCGGTTAAAATGGCTCATGTTTTTAATCGTGTAATAATGCGGAGGCCGGCTAAAGGTAATGTGGTAAATTTGATGTAATCATTAATTAATATAGTTCGTATGGAGGAACATGTAGTGAGGATTCTGTCAATGAAAGATGTCACACACAATGTAAGGTCCTTTCAAATTGCCAAACCAGGGGGCTATAAATTTGAACCGGGCCAGGCAACTGAAGTTTCGATTAATAGAGATAAATGGAAAGATGAAAGACGGCCGTTTACATTCACCAGCCTGAATGAATGGCCGTACCTGGAATTTACAATAAAAATGTATAGGGATCATAATGGTGTTACCAATGAGCTAAGCACGTTAAAACCGGGGGATGAGCTCATCATCCGGGATATTTGGGGTGCAATCTCCTACAAAGGTGAAGGCTATTTTATTGCGGGCGGCGCCGGTATCACGCCGTTTATTGCGATTCTCAGGCAGCTAAAGAAAGATAATAAAGTGAATAGTAATCAACTTTATTTCAGCAACAAGACTTCTTCTGATATCATTCTGCACGATGAATTGGACCGGATATTGGGTAACAACGCACATTACATAGTCACCGATGAACCTGGCCCTCAGTTTGCAAAAAAATATATTGACAGGGAATTCTTAGTCTCCGAAATAAAAGACTTTAAAAGACCTTTTTACGTTTGCGGACCCGATAAAATGATCAGCGACATAACGGGGATATTGACAGAGTTAGGCGCCGATCCGGAATCAGTCGTTTTTGAAAAATGATGTTGCCGGTCCAGGGATTGGCAATATGGAGCCCGCGAAATTGTTAAATTGGTGAGGCGACATTCATCCGTACTCCGTTTAGCCAGGTAATCGTATAATTTGACCTTCCATCTCATATTAGGCATTAATTTAAATTTGCAATGCTCCAAAACTGCCTGGTGTCAACAGGATTGTTATGAATAAAACCAGAATTTTTTCCCTGCATCAAGTAAGAAATAAACTTCACAAAGCCTTGCAAGGTTCGTTGCTGACTATTTGTATCATTTTCATTAGCATTTATGTGAATGCCCAGGGGGGAGATTCTACTTTGAGAGATCAGCTGAGCGATACAACCCGCCCGGACCTGATTACCAGGTTAAAAATTGTAGCAGAGAAAGCAGCCAAAAAAAGTCAAACGAAACTAAAAGAGAATCAGATTGCTGCCAGGCAGGATCATTTGTTCAATGAATTAGGGAAGGTTTCCGAAGCTGCCGAATTATATGTCGACACAGGGATTGACAGTACGGGAATAAGAAAAGAGCTTGAAGATATTAAAAACTGGTACGCTATCGTCGGTGATGGAATTTTTACAAACAGGGGCACGGCTCAAACACATCGAAATCTCGCTACATCAACCAGTATTTTACGCGAATTGTTAAACAGGACGACCATTCGAAAGGGGCAGGTTGACAGGTACCGTAGGAGCCTGGTTGGTTTCAGGGATGCTATTGATTCGCTTGCCAGTGATACTTCATTATACAAGTTTTCTTCGGATTCTGCGGTATTGATAAGTTACATCGACAGGTTGGCGATCCTGGCTTCAGAAGTCGGCCCAACGGACAGCATCTTAAAGCGTGCCATTGCCAGTATTGAAGGTTTGCAGATGGATGTTAGCCAGCTTGAAAATTTGTTGAAGACCGGACTTGACGAAATTGAAAATTATCGCCTACAGCTATCGGAAAAAATTTTTCAGCGAGAATTTACAAATTTATGGGAACCATCCCGGTTTCATCGCCCGTTTGGTCAAATCATCAATTATGCGGTGGCAAAAGTTAAACTGATCCTGGAATTTTATTCAGTTAACAACAAGGGCAAGATTTTTTTCATTGTTTTACTCATCGTAGCCCTTTTTTTATTCCTAAAATCACTGAAAGAAAAAATAAAGGATCAGAATTTATCCCAGGAGGGTTTTGAAGGACGATTGATTCTTCGGTATCCCCTGCTTTCGTCCATCATGATTATCCTGAATCTTTTCCAGTTCATATTTCCGGCGCCACCATTTGTTCTTAGTTGCCTTATTTGGTTAATCTCCTCTGTTTGCCTGACCCTGATTTTTCGGGATTATATCAGCAGATTCTGGTTCAGGAATTGGACCATACTGTTCTTCTTTTTCGTGCTCGCATGCGCAGATAACCTGGTACTGCAAGCTTCACGAACCGAAAGGTGGTTTATGTTTTTTCTTTCGCTTGCGGGGCTCGTACATGGAACAGCTGCACTTGTCAGGGGACGCAAAAATGAATTGAAAGAAAAGCGGGTGATCTATTTTGTAGGTTTTGTCGTGCTTCTTGAATTCGTTGCATTTGTCGCCAACATTTTTGGTCGTTATAATCTTTCCAAAACGTTTATGACCAGTGGATTTTTCAGCGTGGTCATCGCTATTTTATTTCTTTGGACAGTCAAGCTCATAAGGGAAGGCCTTGCCATTGCGAAAGAGGTGTATAAAGGAAAAGAAGCAGGTTCAGTGTATATCAACTTTGAGCGTGTGGGTGAAAAGGTGCATCCTCTTTTTAAGGCATTATTGATTGCCGGATGGTTGATTTTATTTGGGCGGAATTTTTACGTTTTCAGGCTTATTACAGAGCCATTAAAAAAATTTTTTACTGAAGACAGGACAATAGGTAGCTATAGTTTCAACATCAGCAGTGTGCTGGTTTTTTTCCTGATTATGTCGCTGTCCGTAATCACTTCAAAGCTTGTTTCATTTTTCGCTTCTGATGCGCGGATCGGGCCGGCAGGAAATGAACGGCGTGCAGGTTTGGGCAGTTGGATTTTGCTCGTACGTATTACTATTATCAGCCTTGGATTGTTTCTTGCAGTGGCAGCAACAGGCGCCCCGGTAGACCGGATCACCATTATACTTGGGGCATTAAGCGTGGGAATTGGCCTTGGATTACAGGGCTTGGTAAATAACCTCGTAAGCGGGCTAATCATTGCATTTGAAAAGCCGGTTAATGTAGGCGACTCAGTTGAAATAGGCGGCCGTTCGGGAATGATAAAGTCTATTGGGTTTCGGAGCAGCATCCTTTCCACTGTCGACGGCGCCGAAGTGATTATTCCCAACGGGGATTTGTTGAATGCGCATCTCGTCAATTGGACATTGGGAAACAGGATGAGGCGCGGGGACTTGCTAATCGGAATTGCATTTGGGACAGATTTGGAAAAAGCCCGGAAGATTCTAGAAGAGCTGATGGCTGCTGACAAACGTATCTTAAGATACCCGCCTTCCTTTGTATTGTTTCAACAATTCAACAGCAGCTCAATTGATGTCAAATTATTTTTCTGGTCAGTTCTCATCGATGAATTGGGCTCAATCAAAAGCGATTTGATTGCCGCAATAGACAGGGCATTTAAGGAAAATGGCATTGAAATTCCTTATCCGCAGCAAGAATTGTACATACGAACAGCCACGGAACCGACAAGTTCAGATGCAGGCGTAGTTCATACCAAACAATAAATGAGGTTCATTAAGGAAGTCCGTTTGAAGACAAAGCATTTTAAACAGCTATAGCTTTTTTGAATTTTTTCTGAAGGTACATATTCGGATTATGCTCAATAGCTCCCTGTGGTAGCCACGGCGCCCATTTGCCTAAATCTTTTTTTATAATATTTCGATAAAAATCGGGCAGTCGCCTGGTTTCTCCTTCAAAATACTTCCGGAATTCGCGGTCATGAATCAGCTTCTCACGTACTTTTCGGAAAAAGCGAATACGTCCATATCCTTCTGAAGAAATGGCACGCATGAAATTCATCCACTTGGAGGGATAACTCGGGGAAGCCATAAAGCGACGGTAAATAGCCTTTTTTGAGAAACTATATTCAGTCAGATCAATGATTTTATCATAGAAGTCGATCCATTCATAGTTCTTTGGTTTAAGATTCATGGCATGGTGATTATTGAGAAAGTGAAACGGAAAGGGCAGCACCCGGTCAGCTTTTTGGTATTCCAGGTTTAGTGGTGCCGCTTCGCCAAATGCGGTAAGCAGTGAATAGCCGGGGAAAGCCGCGGGTGATTTATCGATGAAAAGCTTGGTGAGTTCAAAAGGTTCTTCACCTGCGTCGCTGTCCAGTCCCAAGACAAAGTTTGTTTGAACGTTAGAAATGTAACGGAACACCATATTAATATGCTCTGAAACCTGGTCAACCTTTTCTCTGCCTGCGATATGCGAGGTTCGGGATTTATTGCCCAGCTCATACCAGGATTCTATGCCAGGCAACATAGCTACAAATCCATTTTTTTGCAGCACTTGCAAATGGTCCTCTTTAAGGATAGACAAACTACTTTCGGCGATAAAGCGAAAGCTTCTTGCCGGAGCTGCGGAAGCAATTGCTTCCATATTGTCGTCAAATTTTATCCCGAAATTCGGATCATGCCACCCCACCCATGGTTTTTTGAATTTGGTTAGCAGGAAGCGAAGGTCTTCTTTGATTACCTGGAAATCCAGGGGTTGATAAGGAACGACTGAGTCGATACAAAAAGAACAAGTATATGGGCAACCCATACTTGCAACCATCGGCACCATCTTGATAAAAGGAGCTTTCGCAAGCGTAGGCTCAATAAACTTCCAGCGCTCTCTCACTCCCGGCAGGCTGGCAGGTTGTTTTCCTGCCGAAAGTTGTCTGCCTTCCGGCCGCTGGGGAAAGCAATTATTTAATATTTCTGCAATGGTTGCTTTGTTGGTAAACCCTAAAACATAATCGAAATACTTAGTGGCATCATCGGGATAGCAACGGGCGTGAGGGCCACCCAGCACAGTCACCGCCCCATGGCTGCGAAAATAATTGCTAAGTGAATAAGCCAGGAGGGCTGCGTGTGTAAAAGAACTGATAAACACAAGGTCTACATTTACTGGTAATTCTTTGCTGAGATCTTCCCGCCCCGTATAACAGATCATTTTCACGTCATGGCCTTCCTGCTGGCACCAGGTCGCCACGACCTGCGGCATGATACTGGCCAGGTTGGCATGCATGATTTTAGCCCATAAAGTATTTGTGGGTCCTTTAGCAACAAGATCAATAATTCCTATTCTTAGTTTTTTCATATATAATAAATATTCGAATGATTCGTCTCCATGGAAACTTCATATATAAGTCGTTGAAGCAGTTGGGAGGAAGCCGACAAGATAAGACAATTGTGAGATATTCTATCAACAGCACCGGCAACATTGTTTCCGGGCTAATCTACCGAATAATACTCATCAATTAGTCTTACACACCTAAGCGGCTCGCCTTTTAGTAAGCGATTGGTTGGCTTAATTTTTCTACATGAAACAGGTAGGATTGAACGAACGCTTTCCGGATTGTCGTCACCCTCATTTTCTCTGCTGTCTAATCCTGAATGGTTTCCGGAAAAATTATTCCAGCATGATCACAATCAACGAATGAAGTTCCGGAGATTTAAGTAGTTGGACGTTACATAATTGCTCCGAAACATTACATAATTCACACTTTCCAATGACTCTATAATTGTATCTTTACAAACCGGTTCGAATGATTGTGCTGTTCATTTTCCGTACTGACAAATGTTCAATCATCGTTCTGCAGAGAGTAATACATGAAATTGTTTATCAAATACATGGTCAGCATCCGCTGCAAGATGTTGGTAAAAGCCAAACTGGAAAGGCTGGGTCTTCATCACAAGACGGTAGAGCTAGGAGAGGTCGAAATTTTGGAGAATATCACACTGGCGCAACGCGAGCAGTTGAACAACGGCTTAAAAAAAGCCGGCCTGGAGCTGATGGATGACAAAAAAGCAATGCTCGTGGAAAAGATTAAAAATGTGATCATCGAGATGATCCATTATTTAGACGAGCCGCCCCTGACTAAATACTCTGTTTTCCTTAGCGAAAAACTTAATTACGACTATACTTATCTTGCCAACCTTTTTTCGGAGGTGAGAGGCATTACCATTGAGCAGTTCATAATTTTCCATAAAATTGAACGTGTCAAAGAGCTGCTGGTATATGATGACCTCAGTCTTACGGAAATTGCGGATAGGCTCCATTACAGCAGCGTGGGCCATTTATCGAACCAGTTCAAAAAAACTACCGGTTTAACACCATCTCACTTCAAAAAACTGAAAGAGAAAAGGCGTAACAACCTGGAGAGCCTGTGAATGATTCCGGATTTCGAATCCCGCTTTGTTATGTGTTCCCAATTCAGTAACTATTAAAACAATCGGAAAGAGTCAACAGGCAATGTCCGTGTTATGTCCTTTATGGTGAGGGATAATAAAAATGTTTGGTGTAGGCGTAATCGAAGGGTTAAAAAAATGAATAGAGGTCTCTTACCAGGCCATCGATTTTCTTTTTCATACTTGATCTCTTTACGTTACAAAATTCTCATCTCAAATCACCTGATTCGGCAACCTGCAATAATTTATTTCTTTCACCAATGTGTGAATAATGAAACATATTCTTATAACCCTGTAACACTTATTAACAACAAGACATGGAACTTGCAGGGTGACATTGAACTAAACTAAGTCAAATCCCATATTTAGGTAAAACCTCTCCCGGTGACGTTTGAAAATGAGGCCAGAAAAAGTAAAATAACTTCCTGGTAATGATTTTATTCACTTTAAACAAAAAAAATGACCAGATTATATGTATTGATAGCATTCCTTATTGCAGGAATAATGACAGCTTCTCCTCAAGCGACTTTTACAACGATTACCATTGACAAAAAAATACAACCAGGTCTGGTATTAGAGCTACCAAACAATACAGACGCTGCTGAAAACACCATACTGCAAAAGCTGAAAGAAACAGGTTATAATCCTGAAACAAAAGGTGAGCTGTTCTGGAAAAAAAATAAACTGCATGGATTCTATGTTTTTAACGGCATTGTATTAGCTGCTCTTAATAACCAAAAACTGGATATGTATTTTAAAGTAGAACCCAAAAGCAAAACACAAAAAGATAAGTCAACCATTTACCTGCTGGTGAGCAAGGGATATGATAACTTTATTTCTCCTGAAGTTGATACAGCCACTTTTGCTGCGGCTACAGCCTTCCTGAATGGGTTTGTTGCAGGGACGGCCAGCTATCGCTTAAACCTTGATATTGACGAACAGGAAAAAGTTGTAAAAAATTCGCAAAAAAAATTGAACAGTTTGCAGGAGGATGATAAAGATATTGTAAGGAAGATAGATGAATTGCAGGCTGGCTTACGCAACAATAAAAATGACCAGGCCATGCAGGAAAAGGAAATTGCCAACCAAAAAATAAAACTCGAGGAATTGAAGACAAGAGTCGTTAAACAGTGATTTAGAATAAGCAAAGATTCTGATAGGAATTGTTGCTTTATGTCTCTATTATAAACGATATTTTGCAAATAGAGAATGAAATTATCAAGAAAAGTTAACGCTAAAGAAAACTATTGGGGAATGGAGGTTTTTGAAGAAAATTGGAATCATTAGTCCTATTTGCTAAGCAGTGAAAAATCTCTATCTCAATTACAAACTTAGTCCGGTTTTGATTATGGCATAAGTTCAAAAAATTCAGGACTGATTAGAGAAGCCTCCAAAGAAGTGGTGCGCTTCCCGATACAATAGGTTTAGTCAACTAAGGATCAGGCAGGTCCCAATTACCATTAATCATTATACCAGTTGCCACTCCGATAGTATAGGAGTGGCTTTTTGTTTTGCAAAATATCGACGTGTAAGTAAGTCGTGTGTGGTAATTAAACATAATTTTCGCAGTGTCTTGAAAACCGATACACGTGGGGTCATTACAGATAATTATTCCCTGGAAAAATAGATGTAAAACCAGATCCCTTTCCCAAGCCTGCCCTGTAGGAATATTTACTTACATTTAGGTTGTTTTATTGCCATCCAATTTTCCAGCTCTGCAGCTCTCATAGAGGTGACTGTTTAATAAAGTACAAACCTTTTGAAACTATACATTAAAAATATGGTCTGCATCCGTTGCAAAATGGTAGTAAAAGATGAATTGGCAAAGCTGGGATTGCATTATACACTGGTGGAATTAGGCGAAGTGGAAATCATGGAAAATATTTCAGCAAGTCAGCATGACCAGTTTAAGACGGCATTGTTGAAATCAGGCCTTGAATTAATGGATGACAAAAAGAGTGTTCTGATTCAACAGATAAAGAATGTTATTGTTGAACTGGTCCATTATTCGGACGAACCGTCGACCATGAATTTTTCGAGTTTTTTAAGTAAAAAATTAAACCACGATTATACCTACCTGGCGAATCTTTTCTCAGAAGTTCAGGGCACAACGATTGAAAAATTCCTGATCGCCCATAAAATCGAGCGGGTAAAAGAATTACTTGTGTATAACGAACTCAATCTTACGGAAATCGCTTACCTGATGCATTACAGTAGTGTGGCGCATCTTTCTACGCAGTTTAAAAAGGTGACCGGGTTGACACCTTCTCATTTCAAGCAACTTAAAGTGAAAAGACGCTCCATGCTGGATGATATGTGAAAGGATTTAAATTCATCAGCACTCTATTTTTTTTCTTTTCTTTTCCCGGTACAATCGACTCGACACATTCATCAGAGAAGAGATGTTACAATTACCGGGATGTGTGAATTGTATAACAAAATTGTATAACCGTATAACACTAATGGGATGCCGCACAGTATCTTTGATTAAGGTTTTTCATAGGATATTGGATTTTAAAAGGGGTGGGATTTTTATCCCGCCCCTCTATTTTTTCGGCGACTATTCCGCAAGTACAAAAGCATCTTTACAGTGATGAACCATGGAGCAAGGTTTAACAGGCAATTCATTTAAGTGAAAGAGCTTTCGGTTGAAATATTTACTTATTGAATACCTTGATCCGTCGCCCGCGCCTCAGAAAAAGTGCCTTTTTTAGCAATTGCAATGAATTCGATAAAGAATACGGTGTATATATTTTTCCTAATTGTATAACAAATACCTGGAAGAAGAAATCCACCTTTGTAAGCCCTTTTACAAAAGACAATTCTATTTCCAGGTAGTTAGTATTGGTAGACACCTATTTTTTATAAATGGCTTCGTTAACGTGTGAATAATATAACTTAATTATAGAGTTGTGTAATGATTATCGGCAGAAGACATTCGATCTTTGTGTCAATGACTGAATTGTTTAAATCCATCATTAAAGCAGGTTAAAGTGCCTCAGAAAAAGTAAATAATAAAAAGTCAACATTATGAAACTCGCCGATAATAAGCCAGGAAAAATAAATAAAATCAAAAGCAATGCAACCCAGGCAAACGGTGAACTGGAGAAATCAACTGCACATATCATAGTGGAAATTATTGAGTATATGGCTAACTCCGTGGTGAGCAAGACGATTATAAAAAAATCAACAGGAAATATAAGTGTTATGTCCTTTGACAGCGGGGAAGGTTTAACGGAAAAAACATCTCCCTTTGATACATTTGCCCAAATCATTGAAGGAAGGGCGGATATCGTTATTGACCAAAAATCCAACATGCTTGAATCGGGGCAGGGGATTGTAATACCTGCACATTCCCCAAATTTCATAAGGCCAAACGGGCGCTTCAAAATGATTTTGACTGTTATTAAAAGCGGGTACGAGTAGAATCTGTTATCAAAGAAAAAATATTCTATACCTGAAACAAATTGATCATGCATTTTCAGAATATGGCTTTACCACTCCTTTCAACTGCAAATGGTGTTGCGGCCACTCGCCGTAATAAACGCTATCTGGGAAAACCTATCACTGAAATTATTACAAATGGGTTCTTTACAGTGGATCGCAAATGGACGGTGAAATATTGGAACAGGGCAGCGGAAGAATTATTGGGAGTGCAGGCGAAGGATATAGTCGGAAAAAATCTATGGTCAGAATTTGCCCGGATTATTCCAGTAGATTTTTACGCTGTTTACCATAAGGCATTTCTACAGGATATTCCTGTTCATTTCGAAGAATATTGGGGAGAAATGGGAGCTTGGTTTAACGTTATTACTTATCACTGCGATGATATCTTATCTGTTTCCTTTAAAAGCAATCATCAGCCCGTGCATCCCGATTATTCGTCGCTTCCGGGCCATCCGGCGCAACAACTCAGAACGCTGAACGAATTGTACCGATTTGTGACAGAAGTTACCAACGATTGCCTTTGGGAATGGGATCTTCAGGGTAAAAAGCTATTCTGGATAGATGGGGGACATAAAAGGGTTTTTGGCTACAACATAGAAAATGCCCTTGTCCCTCAAAGTTTTTGGGAGAATCGCCTGCATCCTGATGATAAAGCAGGCGTATTGACACGATTAAAAAAAATAATTGCTGAAGCCACTGAGTATGTATGGGAAGATGAATACAGGTTTAAAAAAGCCGATGGGGAATATGCGTATGTTCACGACCGTGGGCATATCATTTTTGACGGAAATGAAAAAGCTTCAAGGATAATTGGCGCCACGCAGGATATAACCGCACAGGTTATACTCCACAACAAATTAGCCGACGAAAGACTCACCAGACAAAGAGAGATCACGCATGCTGTGTTGACGGCCCAGGAGAATGAAAGGGCTAAAATTGGAAGAGAGCTGCATGATAACCTGGGAGAGATCATGGCTGTTGCCAAACTCTATCTGCAATTGGCAAAAAAAATTGAAAAGAATAGTGAAATATACCTAGAAAAGTCCTGCGAGCTTATGACTACTGCGATAGTTGAGACGAGGAAAATTTCCAAAACTTTGATGATCCCGGATATAAATATTGTCGGTTTACTTGATAATATCAAAAATTTACTAAATGATTTAAACATTATCCATCCAATAAAAATTGAATTTCATAGTGAGAGCATCGAGGAAAAAGACCTGGACGAAAAGCTGCAAGTAACCATTTTCAGAATTGTGCAGGAACAATTGAATAACATCATCAGCCATGCTGATGCTACCCGGACTATTATTAAGTTAAGCAGGCACGAAAATGAAATCACCTTACGTATGTCAGATAATGGGAAGGGATGCGATATGTTAAAAGAAAAAAAAGGGGTAGGCATTGTAAATATTAAGAGCAGGGCGGACTTATATAACGGAAGCGTCACTATTGTGTCAAAGCCCGGCGAAGGATATGCATTGAAGGTTGTATTGCCAATGGCCGTCGCTAATTAAACTGAAACGATTGGAGCCAGTGCAGCAATCATTGAACGAAAATCACTTCAGTTTTGGGTCGACCCCAGGATCAGCGTGCTTTTTTTCATCAAGTTATGTCAAAGGTGTATACTTGAAGAGATTCCTCGAAGGCAAATGTGTGAATTATATAACTAATTTATAGAAACATATAATAGTTACAGTTAGGCGCATTTGGAACTTTACTCTGCCATCTTCCAAAACTGAATAAAACGTATGAGCCCGCTTACAATTTCCTTCAACGACAAAACAGCAATTGTTTATCAGCCATCCCTGGTTGATTCAACAATAAAACCAGCCACAAATATTAATATTCATTATAAGCTTCCTGTACCAACTAAAAAACGAAAAGATCTTCAGGCACAATTTGCTTCTGCCCTGGTACACGAAGTCCGGAATCCATTAACAAATATCAACCTGGCAATTGAAATGCTCGAATCCTCAATAAACGGCGATGATCTGAAAATATACGTGGATATTATCAGGCGAAGCTCAAATCGAATTAATAGTTTGATACTTGACCTTCTTAAATACCAGGAGGATGAAGTGCAGGTAGAAAAACATTCCATTCACCAATTGCTTGATGAAGTACTTGAGATGGCGGGAGACAGGATGAGGCTTAAAAAGATCGCGGTACGTAAAGATTACGCATCTAACGACTGCAAAATAGAATTGAACAGGCTAAAAATGTTGATTGGGTTAACAAATATTGTCGTTAATGCCATTGATGCAATGACACCGGGAAAGGGGGAATTGAAACTGGTTACAAAATCAATTGAGGGTAGATATGTCATCCAGATCGAAGACAACGGCTGCGGAATCAGTAAGGAGAAGTTGAAAAATATATTTAAGCCTTATTTTACAGATAAGGCTGGCGGACTGGGTATTGGGTTGGCTACAACATACCATATTCTTCGGTCAAATAATGTTGGCGTAAATGTAGAATCGGAGGAGGGAAAAGGAACGAGTTTCATATTAACATTCGGAGAAAAACATCAATATAGCCAGTGTAGCAACTAAGAATGGGATATTAGCCATGTCTCTTTTGTTCCGGTTCTTTTAAAAATAGCGGAGATAAGTAAGCGGTTTTCCAAACAACATACAGTCGCTATCATGCGCTTTAGAGGCATCTAGAAACCGCATTTCCTAAAATATAAAAAGTTGTTGTAGTAGATGCAATGAAGAGGCAGGCACTTAGTTTTATTTCTTTTACAAACCACCCTTTACCCCGAATGTATCATGAGCAAAGGCGACGATCATGCAATGTAGTCTTAATAAACCAGTATTCGTGCTAACGTATAGATTATATAATTGCAACGGCTGTAAATAAGGTATATTTGTGGAAGGATTTAATAATATTTTTATGCCACTTTACTTTGTTTATTTGATCATATTACTTGCGGCGTTCTTTATGTTGGTTCGATATATTATTCACAGAAAAACTTCATTGCCAATTCAACTATTTATTAAAGGCCTAAGAACTGAAAACAGTGGGAATTATGACGAGGCTGCCATTTCCTATGAAAATGCTTTAAATGAGGTGAAAAAAAGCAGGTTTCATGACAGCTTCAAAAATAAGATTATTGAAAAGCTTAAAGTCTTGCGTACAATTAAAGCATACAAAAAGGATCAGAATTTTATACGTGAAAATAATTCCTGGTTAAGCTAATAGTTAGATCTGGGAGGACCCGGTAAAAATCGAAGAATGTATTGTGAAGCAGCGTTGTCAGCGAAATAGCAACTGATTTGTTTGTTATTCCATCCTTGGATTCAAAATAACCTGGCATAAACTCAAAGGACTTTGTTAAAGCCGCTGCTGCGGCTTTTTTGGGCATTTAAATTTCTAAAGTTTTGCAAAGCAAATAGTCGACTGAAATCTTCGGCCAACTAAACTTTTTACCACGGGATTTTACTAGCCTGGACGGGATATCTAAGCTTCTCCCTTTTTCATTCTAATGGTTTTAAGGTCGAAAGGTTCACGAAAATGGAAACCTGGCTCGCGCATTATAAAATATAGAGAACTGCCTCCGCTGTAGCGTAGATTTTTTTTGACTTTTGTTTCCATTGAAGATAGTGTTTCCGACTAAGTCTTTTATGACGCGTTAGAGGCGATAATTAGTTCCATATTTATTGCCACAGTTCATATGCCTGGCGTTGACAAAAACAACCGGCTATGGAGTAAGCGTACACTAATTTTTTATTTGATTTTTTTTTGAGACCTTTCCTTAATCTAGCCTTTGATACAAATGCCTTCCTTCTCCAATCGAACTCGTATTTCATTCTCCGCCGGGAGCATTGCGCCCAGCCGTTTCATTTTAGACGCGCTGATAATTTCAATGAACTTTCTGTCAAATTGTATTGTCCACGGTCAATAAACTAACTATGGGAAATAATGAACAAACTGCGGTAAGAGAGCCCGCGTTTCGGAAGCTCAGAGCTTACGCTTTCGATCCGTCACTATCTCTTGAAATTGATACCGCTGAAATAAACAGCCTGACCTATAAGGTAAAATGGGAAAACCTGGAGCCGGGCCCATCCGGTGAATACGTTGAAGTCATTGACTTTGATCCCACGATAAAAAAGTTTTTTGCCCCGGTAAATTTGAATGATCCATACATATTGGCGCAGGATGGATTGGATCCCAGCGAATCGAATCCTCAATTTCACCAGCAAATGGTTTATGCCGTGGTGATGACAACCATTAAGAATTTCGAGAAGGCCCTTGGCAGACGGATCTTGTGGGCGCCAAGATTACTGGAGAATGAAGAACAATACGAAGAGTATGTTCCCAAACTTCGCATTTATCCTCACGCTTTGCGTGAAGCGAATGCTTACTACAGTCCTCAAAAGAAAGCATTATTGTTTGGTTATTTTTCTTCGGCACCGGCGGATAATACAATGATGATGCCCAATTCGCTTGTGTTTACCTGTCTCAGCCATGATATTATTGCCCACGAAACGACGCATGCCATCCTGGATGGAATGCACTATTACTATAACGAGCCTACCAACCCCGATGTACTGGCATTTCATGAAGCGTTTGCTGATATTGTAGCGCTCTTTCAACATTTCACCTTTCCCGACGTGTTGAAACAACAGATAGCTCAAACAAAAGGTGACCTTGGCAGCCAGAATCTATTGGGAAAACTTGCCCAGGAATTCGGGGCGGCAATTGGCAGTTATGGAAGTCTTCGTGATGCTATTGGTGAAATGGTTGGGGGAGAATGGCACCCGAAAAAACCAAATGCAGAAGACTATCGCACCATGATAGAGCCTCATGACCGGGGAGGGATTTTGGTCGCAGCTGTATTCGAAGCGTTCATCAATATATATAAGAGACGGGTTGCGGATTTGCTAAGAATTGCAACTAATGGCTCAGGAATACTGGCGCCAGGCAATCTTCACCCGGACCTGGTTAATCGTCTTGCCAATGAAGCGGCGAAGGCAGCGAGACACGTATTGAACATGTGCATCCGTGCGCTTGACTACTGTCCACCGGTTGACATTACATTCGGAGAATACCTCCGCGGGATCATTACGGCGGATATTGACGTGGTAAGTGATGACAGCCGTGACTATCGCCTTGCATTTATTGACGCGTTCCGCAGAAGAGGAATATATCCCGAAGGAATCAAGACTTTGAGTGAATCCAGCTTAAGCTACGAATGTGAGCCACCGGTGAATGAAAGTATGGGCGAAATATTTGCGGGTATAATTGAATTCCTGAAGGATTATCGGGGTGCGGTAATCTATCTAAACAACCGCCAGGAAATCTATAATACATCAAAAGATTTTGTCGGGGGAATTCCCGGCAAAGCTATTAAAGGTCTGCATAAACGAATATTCTTCAAGTTTGAACAAGACCCAATAGAATTTGAAAAGCTGACAGGTCTTGTGTTTAATACGCGCTGGCCAACATTTGGCGTCCGCACTTCTACGTATTATGGTAGTGGCAATTTCCAGGGACCGTCTTTCAGGGTTCAAAACCTGAGACTGGTATCGAGAACAGGCCCATCCGGCAACCAGATCAATTATATTGTATTCTCCCTGGTGCAGCGTGCCGGGGTGATTGTGAAAAATGGGCAATTTGACAAGACCTATGTTCCCGATGAAAATGAACCGCCCGAAGGAGGTTTTGAGTTTTATGGAGGTTGCACCATGATTTTTGATTTGGATAAACTGACCCTGAAATATGCAATTTCAAAACCACTCTTTTCCCCGGACAAGCTCAGGCAGGGAAACCAGGAAGTTGATGTAAAAAGGATAATGAGGCAGCACAACTATCAAACGGATGAAGGTATTCTTAGCCTTAGCGAACAGAGCCTTTATTTTGGAACAGGGTTACAAAACAATTCTTTCAACGAGCCTTTTGCATTCTTACATAGCCATTAAAACAATCAATCATGTCAAAGATTACAAATGTTGAAATACGGATGTATCGTATGGGCACGGGTGATTGTTTTGCTCTCAAATTTTTCGCCGGCAAAAGAGAAAAGTTTAAGATGCTGATCGACGCGGGCACCTGGGAAGGTTCAAAGGACCATCTTGAACCATATATAAAAAACCTGAAAGAATACCTAAATGATTTTGTGGACGTATTGGTCGTCACGCATGAGCAC
>Ga0207701_10000117_pt1 | contig 72092 bp, 59 predicted proteins | sample KBSSwiSSwithPhiX_FD_184294 | JGI IMG/M metagenome (GOLD analysis project Ga0207701, IMG submission 184294) | Switchgrass rhizosphere bulk soil microbial communities from Kellogg Biological Station, Michigan, USA, with PhiX - S5 (SPAdes) (version 2) | ecosystem: Environmental > Terrestrial >... | reverse complement strand
GGCGCTGAAAAAATATCTGCCTTTTTCATTGCCCCCAGACACATCAGTATTGACTTCATAAATGGGAGCACTTGGAGTGAAAACGGCATCCCACCAATTAGTACCGGGGCTGGCTTTCATCACCAGGTTGTCCGGGTAACTATAGGTTGTATTAATAGGGTCGCCCGGCAAGGTTGGTAATGGATTAATGTATTGAGGCAATACCGGAGTAGCACCAACACCGTAGGTCCTGGAAGTAAGCGTATTTGCTGGTTGAGGCCATAGACCCGGATTTTTATACGACTGATATATCAGCTGCATATATTCATCGGAGGTTTTCAGCATCTGGTCTTCATATGTTTTTACTGCCGATTGCATACCATAATATGTACTTAAATTAACTTTTGCCTGGCCACCCCTACCTTTTTTGGTTGTGATGATGATAACCCCATTGTTAGCTCCAATACCGTAAGAAGCGGTTGTTGCGGCATCTTTCAGCACCTGTATGCTTTCAATGTCATTTGGATTGATCTGGTTTTGAAACGCACCCTTGATCTGCAATCCATCAACAATAATCAAAGGATCGCCGCCTCCTTCTGTGAACGTCGAGTTTCCACGAATACGAAGCGAAACTCCTCCGCCGGGTGAACCTGAGGAAACGGTTGTTACCCCGGAAGCCCGACCTTCGATCTGGGTGAGAAACGACGGAGCCGCCACTTTTGTCAATTCTGTGGGTTTAATAACCGAGACCGCCCCGGTGATTTCTTTCTTCCGCTGGGCAGTATAACCAGTCACCACCACTTCATTCAAACTGGTAGATTGCAATTTCATTGCTACGTCAATCGTGTTGCTGTTTTTGTCAATGCTCACCTCTGAAAGTTCATACCCCACAGATGAAAAAATCAACACTTCAGATTTTGCAGGCATCACGATGGAGTAAGTGCCTTCAAGCGAAGTAACGGTTGCAACAACAGTACCTTTTACAGAAACCGTAACCCCACCAAGTGGCTTTGAATCAGGTCCCGTAACTTTTCCCGTAATTGTTTTTTGTGCTGTTGCAGTCGTGGCCAGAGCGAGAACTAACACGAGCAGTAAACTCATGAGAGCTTTTTGGTTGACAAGCATTTTAGTATGGTTTTGGTAGAATAATAAAAAACTCGATTAATTTACGGAAAAAAGTTACCAACCAACTTTTTTTGACATTTTTTTTCCATAAATTGGATAAAATAGTATCATCTTTACTCCTTAAGCCCTCAAAAAATGACTTTCGTCGTAAGTAGTTATGATTCATGAACAAGCAGGTTACTAATAATTTCTAAATTGATTTTTGTTCAAAAACCACCGGCGGTGGAAATTATAAAATGCTCAAATAAGTATCATAATTTGATCAGTACTGCAATATTAATTCAATCGATTGCAACATCCCTAATATTTAGCTGCCGGAAAGCCCACATTTGGGCAAAAAAACGAAGGCCGCATCTCCTTATAGAAGGATATGCAGCTGATGATTTTTCGGACTATAATGGGGATTTAGTGTTGCAGGATCAATTCGACTGATTTAACCAGCTCCCTGATTTTTTGGTGGTGTTTGTCACTTACTTTATACACCGGCAAACGGAACGTGTTTTGACAAAGTCCCATTTCAGAAAGATATGCTTTTACTCCACTGGGACTTCCTTCTGCAAACATGGATGTAATAATATCTGTGTATTTATAATGGAGTTGCTGTGCTTCAGCAAACCGACCAGCAAGGCATAACCTTACCATTTCTGAATAATCCATCGGGTAGGCATTCGCAACAACCGACACCAAACCTTCAGCGCCGGCAGCAATCATTGGCAACGTGATGGGATCATCACCACTCACCACCATAAATTCTTCGGGTTTGTATTTGATGATTTGATTAATCTGTTCAAAATTGCCACTGGCTTCTTTTGTCGCAAAAATATTTTTACACTGATGCGCAATGCGCAACTGTGTGTCAGCCGTTACATTCATGCCTGTGCGTGAAGGCACATTATACATCATGATAGGAAGCGGCGTGGCATCATTCAACATTTTATAATGGCGAAACAGTCCTTCCTGGTTTGGTTTGTTATAATAGGGCGATACAGAAAGAATCGAATCATACCCTTTTAAATCAAACTTTCTATATCCTGCAATCACTTCGCTCGTGTCATTACCCCCGATACCGGCTACCAATGGCAATCGTCCCGCAACGGTATTTGCTACAAATGAAAACACCTGCTGTTTTTCCTCACCATGAACCGTCGCGCTTTCGCCAGTTGTACCAAGCACTACAAGATATTCCACCTTGCCTGCGATCCAGAATTCAATCAGCTTCGCGAAACTTTTCCAATCAATTGCACCACCTTCATCAAAAGGCGTAACGATAGCAATACCCGTTCCCCTGAATTTTTCCCGAAGCGACATTGTTAGTTCTAAATTTTGATTATAAATGATTCCTTATTGCAAATTTATATTTTACGCCTGAATTGATTGATTCCGGGAACGATAGCGACCACATGATGCAATAGCATCGCCTCACGTGTTTTCCAATCATGGGTGTAGATTTGTCTGTCCTGCTGAATTATACTTCTTCCCAAAAGCCCATCTTTCCAAACTTCTCAATTCTTTCAGACACTCTTTGATCGGGGGTTTTTTGTTTTAGTTCTTCAAGGACTGGTACCAGGTAATTCTTGAGGATTTCAGCTGACTGATCGTAATCCCAATGCGCACCTCCTATAGGTTCAGGTATAATACCATCTATTAAACCAAAGCTTAGCATCTTGTCAGCAGTAAGGCGCAATTGTTCGGCAGCAATCTCTTTGCTTTCCCAGCTGCGCCATAATATTGAAGAACAACTTTCGGGACTAATAACCGTATACCAGGTATTTTCCATCATAAATACTTTGTCCCCAACCCCGATCCCGAGGGCACCGCCGCTGGCGCCTTCCCCAATGATGACACAAATAACAGGCACCTTCAAACGTGTCATTTCATAAATATTCCTCGCAATCGCTTCACCTTGTCCCCTTTCTTCGGCTTCAAGGCCCGGAAATGCTCCTGGCGTATCTATTAATGTAATTATTGGCTTATTAAATTTTTCAGCAAGCTTCATCAGCCTTAACGCTTTTCGGTAGCCTTCGGGATTGGCCATCCCAAAATTTCGGTGCTGACGCATTTTGGTATTGATACCTTTTTGCTGTCCGACGATCATTACAGTATGACCATTAAGTGTTCCAAAGCCACCTACCATTGCCTTGTCATCCCGGACGTTTCGATCGCCATACAACTCGACAAAGTTTTCGGTCATCTTCTCTACATACTTTAATGTGTAAGGTCTGTCAGGATGACGACTCAATTGTACGCGTTGCCAGCTGCTTAAATTTGCCGTTATCTCTTTTCTTTTCTCCAGTATATTCTGATCCAACCGCTGTATTACATCGGTCATATCAATCTTTGTCTTCTCCTGCCTGTGCCTGGCGTTTTCTATTTCATCAATCAGATCTTTAACCGGCTTTTCGAAATCCAAAAATTGTCTATTGGCATTCGTTGGCATACTCAATAAATAAGTGGCTAAATTAAGAATAAATGTCTTAGCCCTTTAAAAGTTCACCGGGCGCAATATAGCCACGGATCTTTCAAATTAAATCAGACATTGCTGCGAGGAGAAGGTCAAAACTAAACAGCACATTAACCCTGAGGTTTGTAAAAGAAATCGTGGCGAATTTCTCAGCCATTTAAATCAGTATTCAGCATTTCCGTACTCAGTATTTCAGAACGGGAAAGATAATGACGGTCAGGTGTATAAATAAAAAGACAGGCTCCTCCCTTCATTGTGTTAATGATATCTTTCGCATCTTTTAATGGTAAAGCAGGGCACCCCTGGCTGCGCCCTATATAACCCCGGCCTGCTATAAATGATTCGCTGACATAATCGGCCCCGTGCATAACGATACCACGCGCCAACGCTTTGTCATTTATGCCACTTTCGAGGCCATTTAACCTTAGAGAAAAGCCATTACTGCCATTATAAGTATCGCCCGTTACATAAAAGCCCGGGCTACTTTTGTAGGATGAGGCCTTATTTGAAAATGAAACCGCTTGCTTCTTGCCTGAGTTTCGGCCGTGGGCAACCAATGAATTAAACAAAAGGCTGTGATTTTTCATATCAAGCACAAATAATCGCTTGCTGGTGCTTGGCTGACTGAAATCAATAATTCCGATAGTATCATGATTAGCGAGTCTACCGTCCTTATTCAGCTTTTCCCATCCATTCAAAGCGATATTAAATGCCTTTCTGTTCAAACCTGCCATATCCAACTGTAAACTGTCATATATGGATCCTGCTGAAGACGTAACAACAGCAGAATCGCTGGTCCCGGACGCAACGGTCAATTCTTTTACAAGTTCCGGTGAGCCAACGGAAAAGGACAGATGCAATATGCTGATAATTAACAGACAAAATAGTAAATTTAAAACCCTGACTTTTTTAATCATTTTCATTTTTAAATTATAGCTGAAGATGCCTCTTATGCACGAAAATCATGCCTTCTGCCCGTTTATTTTATTGATTAACATTTCACTTGCTTTCCTGACTGCATCAAATAAATGAGACCCACGGTGAGTATCAAAAATAACAAACCCCGGCTTTTTGGCCAGGGCTGTCAATTCTTTCATATCCATTTCGGAGAGTAACGATTTCACGGGATATGGACGAGTTTCATAAGGATGTTGGATTTTTGGAGGATATTGGATCTTTCTATATTCCGGATGATTTGCTTGCAGCGTTGATAGAACAAAGAAACGTCACCTGTGATCGAAGGAAAATAGTCAATTTTATAATTTGCGTGTAGTTGAAATTCGACAGCGTATAAATCTTGTGATTGCAATTTACCAGTAATATATAAAAAGCGAAAACATCAGACTTAGCTCTTAAACCTGCTTGCGCAGACAAATTTGCTTTACCTGATGTTTTCAGAAGAAGTATAAATCCTTTGACAGATCTTTTACCTCTCCGTGCTACATTCTTTCTCTGTTTCCAAAAATTTCCTGTAGCGATTGTAAATTGAAGATACGTGTGAGAATCACGGTTATCCAAATATTTATGGTGATTGTTAGTCACTGGTTTCCCACCAGTTTTTCCACCATTTTAATAGTTTATGCAGGAAATATTCCCAGTTATGCACACAATTGACGGGTTTAATCAACTGCGCATATTCTCAACTTGTAACGGGATTCCGAGGTTCCAGCCCTTTGACGATTGGATTACAGCTTGCAGATCATCGATCTTCTTTCCGGAAACTCTTACAATTTCATCGTTGATTGATGCCTGCACTTTCATCCCTGAGTCCTTAATTTGTCTGACTATTTTTTTTGCATCCTCCTGAGACAACCCATTTCTTACCTGCACTTCTTTCTTCCACATCTTACCGCTTTGATGACCTTCTTTGGAAAGATCAAATGCTTCAGGTGCAATACCCTGTTTGTGTGCCCTGCTGATCAGCACATCGATCAACTGGCGCATTTTCATGTCATCGTCAGTTTCGATCTTCAGCAAGTATGCTTTTTTATCGAGATCAATCACAACATGCGAACCCTTGAAGTCAAACCTGTTGGTTATTTCTTTCGTAACAACATTAACTGCATTGTCAAGAGCCTGCGCGTCCACTTTGCTGACAAAATCAAATGAAGGCATAAGAAAAAATTGAGAGAAATAAAGATAATAAACTTAGTTGCTGAAAACCAAAAATAACAAAGTCCCTCCTGGACAGGAGGGACTTTAACATGAGAAATTCAACGTTCAAACTATCCGAATAAGGTTAATGATCAACGGGTCCTTGATATTTAATTAATTTCCACCGCTGCTGTTCACCCTGTTTTGCTCTTCATCCGCGCCACCGGTTTTTCTCCTGGCAGGCGCTATATTGTTTTTACCGAAGCGGTATGAAAACGTAGCGTTAAACTGGCGGCTGTCTCTCCTGCTGGCAACATTTACGTCCACATCGCTGTACCTGGCGTAGCCGCTGAATCGTTGTGTATAAAATATGTCACGTACTCCCAGCTTAAGTGTTGCTTTTTTCTGGAAAAGCTGTTTGACAATTGCTGTATTAACCGCACCCATATCATTTGCAACCAATAATCCTTCTGCAGCTTTGCTCCGATACCAACCACTTAATTCTGCCGACCAGCCCTTCTTTCCAATGGTGAAGCTGTTCGTAACATTGGTCATGAAACTTGTGAACTGGATGTCTACGGGATCATCCTGGTAAACTCCACTATAATGATTATTGAACACATTAGCATAGATATTCGCGTTCCACCACTTCGCCACAGGAAAATTAGCCGACACTGCGAGGCCTATTTGTTTCATTTTGCTGAAATTTTCCTGGGTTTGAAATGTTATCTTCTTCTCTGTATCCTGTTTCAGAAGCTGAGTAATAATATCATCTGTTTGAGTATAATTGAAGGTAGTGGTGAGAAAACGATGAAATGTATGGCTCACTTCGAAGTTGTTTGTAAACTGAGGTTGCAGGTATGGGTTACCCTGGCCGTAGGTCAACGAGTCTAAAAAGAAGACAAATGGGTTCAGCGCCTCATAGTTGGGTCGCGTAATTCTGCGGCTGTAGCTGAAATTGAATTGATTTTTTTCATTAGCATTGTACCCAATCCCCACATTAGGAAAAAGACTTGTATAGTCACGCGTGAAGCTCGAATCATTTTTAAGCTGGTGACCTTTTGCGATGGTATTTTCTAATCTTAATCCCGCATTCAATTCCCATTTCTTTATCGTCCTTGACATGATAACGTAGGCCGAATTAATATTTTCCTGGTAGACAAAGTGATTGCTCCTGTCATCAGTCTGCCATCCATTTCCGCTGTTTCTCTGATACCCCACCTGGTTATCGGTCTTTACAAAACTTGTCTTCAACCCAGCTTCCATTTTCAAACCGTTTCTAAAGGGATGTATGTAATCGGCCTTGCCGCTGTAAATATTGATCTCAGAGGGGATAAAACCTACCAGTACCACATCATCGCCATTTTCAATTCCATTTGCATCCAGTATTTCTGTGGTCAGGCTTGTATTGCTTTCGTTACTATAATATGCCCGATCAAAGTCAAATGAAAACTCACGTCCTGTTGAATCAAATGTATGTTTGTAATTAATATTCGTCGACAGATTAGTTGAATTCCTATTGTTCAGGGCATGCGAACGAAGTTTGTAATCAATTTCGCCGTCTGCATGCCTGATATTTGAAAGACTGGTTGGGTCTTCATCACCATCGCTAAAATTGCCATTGACAACTATTCCTGCCACGTCTTTTTTGGAGAAATTATAATCCATTCCAACTTTGAAATTATTGTACACCCCCTTAAAGTGAGGCCTCGACAATTGATCCGAAGTCCCTTCTACTGTTGATTTATCAGCCTGGTAAAATTTACGATCAATAGTTAACCTATTGTATCCTTCCCAGGTGCCACCATTGTACCCACCAAACAGGTTTAATTTTTTATTGCGATAGTTGAGATTGACTCCGCCATTTAATCTTCCGTATACTCCCTGTGAGTACCCAAGATTAGCGGAACCATTCATTCCTTTTACCACACCTTTCTTGGTCTTAATATTGATAATACCCGAATTACCGGCAGCATCATACTTTGATGGAGGATTACTCATTATTTCGATTTGATCGAGTGTACTGCTTTGAAGGGTTTTTAGATATGCAGCCAGGTCAGCGCCTGCCAGGTATGTCGGCTTGCCATCTATCAGAATCAGCACACCCTGCTTTCCTTTCAGGCTAATGTTTCCGTCATTATCAAGAGTGACACCAGGAGACTTTTCCAGGAGTTCTAAAACGTTCAAGCCCGCATTCGTAGGTGAGGCATCCACATTCAAAACGGTCTTACCCGCTTTTTGCTCAATAAAAGGTTTTTTGGAAGTCACAGTAACTCCAGCAATAGACTTCGGCTGTGGTGTAAGTTCAATTGTTTTTAAAACTATATTTTGATTTGCTTCATTAATCTCAAAAACGTCGGAAAAGCCTTTATTATGACCAACTGCAGCAACAGAAACAAAGTAAACTCCGGCCGGGATGTTGTCGAATTCGAATTTGCCTGTTTTATCCGCTACGCTCATTTTAGCAACAGATGAATCTTTTGACCGCTGCAGTGAAATAGTGGCCGATTCAATAGTCTTTGTATTACCATCGACGACTGTTCCCGTAATTCTTCCTTTTAATTCATTTGTTTGAGCAGCCGCTTGTAAGATGCCGAAAATTGATAAAGTCAAAATAACTGGCAGCAGCTTCAGATTTTTTGTCATTGGTTTTAGTTTGTCGTTTAGTACTCGTTGTTATAAATTACAGTTCAAAATTAGGTACTGTGCATTGCATAGAACATTGTTTTGTAATGAGCGGTAAATTTCAATGATAGCCGGCCTTTCATCCATCACGAAATGGGACGCGATGCGGAAAATCATGTTACACCAAATAACCACTAAGGGATAAGCGGTAGGAAAGCATGTATGAAAGGAGCTGAGAGTTGCGCATCTGTGTAACTGATGGAAAATCAATAATTAGCATCATCAAAGGTCGAAATGCGCCTTTATCCCGTCGTGATAAGTGCGGCCCGAGGTGAGCCGCGTGGCAAGTTTATCCTCCATTATAAATAGGTATCTGCCGTTAAAGTGACGATGCATTTCCTTCACTTTGTCCTTATTGACAATATAGGACTTCTGTATGCGGTAAAACTGTGGGGGGAGTTTTTCCAATAATGTGGAAAGCGACTGATCGGTCAGGTATTTCTGGCCATCGGTGGTGAAAACCAAAACATATTTATCCTCTGCTTCGAAATAGGAAATAGCATCAAACCGAAGAAGTATAATTCTGTCCCCTGACCGTATCGTCAAAGCCGTAGTTTTTGGCGGTGCCTGGAACTGTTTAATTACATCTTGTAAACCCGCTAGATTAATCGAAGTATTAAGTTTCCCTAACAATTTCAATTTTTCAATGCTGTGATTAAGCCTTTCTTCCTTAATGGGTTTAAGCAAGTAATCGATTGAAAAGGTCTCAAACGCTTTGATGGCATACTGCTCGTACGCAGTAGTGAATATAACGGTAGGTTTAGTGCTGAGTTGTTCAATTACTTCAAACCCCGTAAGGTCAGGCATCTGGATATCTAAAAAAATAAGGTCGGGCCGCAACTCTTCGATCTTCTGAACAGCTTCCTCCCCGCTGCCGGCTTCCGCTATCACCCCTACCACATCAGCATGCTCCTCCAGCAGATTTTTCATCAATCGTCTAGCGGCCGGTTCATCGTCAATTACAATGGCTCTATACAACGGGCTCATTTTTGATGCGTTTTTGAATTTTCACGGACACTTGTTTCCGGGGTTGATTGCTAAAATGAATTTCATATTTTTCCGGGAACAGCAGGTCGAGCTTATCATAGACACTTTTCACGCCATATCCGGGATTCAGATCGGCAGGGAATTGGGGACCGGTATCTGCGACATTGACAATAATCCCATCTCCTTCGGATTTTATTTCAAGAATAATGCTGGTGATTTGACCCGTAGCTTTCAATCCATGTTTAACTGCGTTTTCCATTAAAGGCTGCACTAAGAATCGTGGAAGGAGGTATTGATTGACACTATCATCGACAATAATCTGATAGTTCAATTTATGTTCAAATCTTATCTTTTCTATTTGAAGGTACACTTCTGCCATTTCCACCTCTTCCTTTACTGTTGAATAATTGTTATTACTGTAATTAATGCTATAGCGAAAAAGGTCTGCAAGCGCCACCGTCATTTTTCGGGCCTTTTTTCCGTCGGTTACCGATAAGTCAGCAATTGAATTGAGCGCATTGTATAAAAAATGCGGGTTTACTTTGGAATGGAGTGCATCAAGTTCAGCTTTCGCTTTTAGTTCCCTCAGGCGCGTTAGTTCGAGCTCTTTTTCATCGAATTTTCTTTTCCGCTGCATATCGAGGAAATTAATAACCGCATACACAATAGCGATGGCAGCCGTAATGTAGATGGTGGAAACGATGCTGTATTTTAAGATTATCAGGTATTGCTTATCGGAACCATAAAGGATCTGCAGGGACGTTAAATTTACGGCAAGCGCTGCGGCAACAAGCGCAACCAGCATCAGGAGCCTTTGCTGTACGAATGAAAGTCTTTTTAATCTTTTGTTGGCCGCAATCGACCTTGCTGTATTATAGACGACAAGCGTGTAAGCAAAGCTGGTCACTATTTCAATTAAGAATGCACCCCACCAACCAAACTTATTCACAATGTATCTTAAACCCCCGCTAAGTGGTGTAGCCGCCAATGAGAGGAAGAAGATGACAACCCATGCTGCCGCATTTTTTCGCATTAACTCATTCTTAATGATTCCGCGAAATAGGCGGCCGAAATTGATAAGAAAATAAAGCCCGATAATGCCAAATACGAGGCAGCATATAGCGATTGCGATGAGCTCGATAGTTGACGGTTCGCTCATAAAAGACACCAAATTAATAAATGAAAAGCGTAAAAGCTCCTGTTGTTCGCTAACTGCATTAATTGAGGAGTGAACTGATTATATTGCAGTCCCGGAGGGATTCCTTCGGAACAAATTCGATAAATGGTCATTGATCTCAGGTCTGACACTGTTACCAAACCTTCGCCCGGAATGCTTGACGCGATGATGACGGCGAAGGTGGGAGACGATGTTTTCGGAGAAGATCCGTCCATTAATAAGGTCGAGGCTGAGTCAGCAAGAATGTTTGGGATGGAGGCTGCTATCTTCTGCCCCTCCGGTACCATGACCAATCAAATTGCAATAAAATGCCACACTCAGCCCGGCGATGAGGTGATTTGTGATGAAAGCGCCCATATTTACCAGTATGAAGGTGGTGGCGTTGCCTTCAACTCAGGTGCATCGTTAAAGCTTTTGTATGGTGATCGCGGTCGCCTGAGTGCAAGGCAGGTAGAAGGAGCCGTTAATGCGGATGATCCTCATAAACCCCGTACAAGTTTGGTATGCCTGGAAAATACTTCTAACCGGGGTGGAGGAAGCTGCTATGATTTTTCAGAGATCGAAAAGATCCAAAAGGTTTGTCAGCAACATAGTCTTCGTCTTCACCTCGACGGTGCACGATTATTTAATGCACTCGTGCGAAAAAACGAAACTCCGGTACAATATGGAAAATTGTTCGATAGCATTTCTATCTGCCTGAGTAAAGGCCTTGGATGCCCCGTAGGAAGCCTGCTTTTAGGAAGCCATGATTTTATCAGGAAAGCGAGGAGAATAAGGAAAGTTTTTGGAGGAGGTATGCGACAAGGTGGTTTCCTCGCAGCTGCCGGCATCTATGCTTTACAAAACAACATTGAAAGATTAACGCTGGACCATGAACATGCGCAACAAATCGCGAACGTGATTGCAGAAAAGGAATTTGTAAGGCAGGTCTTGCCCGTTGAAACTAACATTCTCATTTTTGAAACGAAGGATGAAACGATGGCGCCTGCTTTGGCAAATAAGCTAAGGGAAAAAGGAATTTTGTCGATTGCGATTACGCCGGGCAGGATAAGATTCGTATTACACTTAGATATTACGGACGAAATGGTTGAAAAAACAATCAAAATAATTTCCACACTATAAGACATTCAAATGTTACCAAAAATAAATCCCGTCACGGCTACGGCATGGTCCTCATTGCAAGAACACCTGGCTGAAATGAAACCTGTAAAAATTAAGGATCTTTTTGCGACTGAACCCGATCGCTATAACAAACTACATCTCGAGTTTGGAGACATACTTTTCGATTATTCAAAAAACTTGTTAACAGATAAGACGATCAGAATTTTGTTTCAACTCGCAGATGAATGCCGTGTTAAAGATGCGATAACCAGCATGTTTAATGGAGATGTCATAAACGAGACGGAGCGCAGGCCTGTACTCCACATTGCCCTGCGAAATTTTTCAAAAGAAGCTATATACGCCCAGGGAACGAATGTGATGCCGGCCGTAAAGAAAGTATTGCGCAAAATGAAAACCTTTTGCGATGCAATTCATAACGGCGAACACCGCGGTTACACCGGGAAACGCATTAAGTACATCGTCAACATTGGTATAGGAGGCAGCGACCTTGGGCCTTTAATGGTTACAGAAGCACTTCGCCCTTATAAAATAAAGGATATTGAAACATATTTTGTTTCTAACATTGACGGAACGCATATTGCAGAAACATTAAAAAAGGTCAAACCGGAACGCACCCTCTTTCTTGTGGCTTCCAAGACATTTACGACGCAGGAAACGATGACCAATGCGCATACGGCAAGACAATGGTTTCTGAAAAAAGCCAAAAACGAGCGACATGTGGCCAAACATTTTGCTGCGTTGTCGACGAATGAAAATGAAGTAGTAAAATTTGGAATTGATAAGAAAAACATGTTTGAATTCTGGGATTGGGTGGGTGGCCGCTATTCCCTTTGGAGCGCCATTGGATTATCCATTGCCCTCACTATTGGATTTAAGAATTTTGAACAGTTATTGAAGGGTGGGCACAGCGCTGATCAGCATTTTTCAAAGGAATCTTTTGATAAAAATATCCCTGTGTTGATGGCTTTGATCGGAATCTGGTATATCAATTTCTTCGGTGCGCAATCGGAGTGCATACTTCCGTATGATCAATACATGCACAGGTTCGCAGCCTATTTTCAACAGGGTAATATGGAAAGCAACGGAAAAAGCATTGACCGTAACGGGGAAGCCATTGAATATTCTACCGGGCCCGTCATCTGGGGCGAACCGGGCACCAATGGCCAGCATGCATTTTTTCAGCTACTTCACCAGGGAACCCCATTCATTCCCTGCGATTTTATCGCGCCGGCTCAATCGCACAACCCGATCGGAGACCACCATCTAAAGCTGCTTTCGAATTTTTTTGCGCAAACTGAGGCCCTGATGAATGGAAAAACAGAATTGGAAGCACAAAGCGAACTGGAAAAGCAGGGTCTTTCCGCTGAGCAAGTCGCAAAGCTATTGCCCTTTAAAATGTTTCCCGGCAACAAACCCACTAATTCAATGCTGCTCAAAAAAATCACCCCATTCACATTGGGGCAGCTGATCGCCCTTTACGAGCATAAAATATTTGTGCAGGGAATTATCTGGAATATTTTCAGTTTTGACCAGTGGGGAGTAGAACTTGGAAAGCAGCTCGCCAACAGAATATTACCCGAGCTTGAAAATGATGATGTCATTTCAAACCATGATTCCTCCACAAACGGTTTGATCAATGCATTCAAGACAATGAAGAGCAGTAAGTAGAGCAACGGTCGACCTTATAAATAATAAATGCCCCGAAACGGGGCACTTAATTCAATTAAAATATCTTTTGTTTATTAGCCTCATTAGGCTCCCATCCGCTATTGATACTGAATATATAAAGGTCTGGGCTTTAAGTCAAGTATTTCTGCCGGAGTAAGAAGACGACCATTTTTCTTTACGTCGTTTTTATAAAACAACTTAAATCCGGTGAATTGAACTGGCTCCCTGTATATGTAATTCCTGTAAGTATCCTTCTTTAAAGGAGGATGACCCCATCCATCCATATCCATTACGAACTGAACCTCGGGTCTTGTTTTTATTTGCCTGTAATTGGTAACGCCATTTTGCGTGAACCGGTGCACGATGAAAATCTTGGGTGTAATGTTATTTTCTTTTACCAATTTTGCTAAATACTCAGACGTGTAGTTTATGTCTGCGGCATCAAATGTACCCACCACTTTTCCGGGAGCATGTCCACCTTTCATGGAGAATTCCGGATCAATTCCAAGATGCACATTTGGCATCTTCAGGTATTTTTCCAGTTCCGGTAATTCCTGTTGCAGCGTACTATGTCCTACCTGTATATCGAGAAAAACAAGCGCATTAATTTCCTTTGCCATGCTGAGCACGGAGTCAATTTGGTGGTGAGGCATTCTCAATCTGTATGTATTTCCTTTCCCTGGATATTGCTGCGCGGTAACGGCGATATAATGCAGTGCGGGTATTACTTCGGTAGTGGTGTCCGCTTTATTCCATGCCGCCACTTCTTCCTGCAATTTTTTCAGCATTTGAGCACGGGGGAGCTCGCCCAGAATACCCATTTGTTTAGAATAAAGATTGCCGTAAAATGCCACGACTCTTTTGTATGGAAGTACGGCACCTTCAAGTGGATATTCCGTTTTTACAGGCCAACGCCCGGAGGAATCTCCATTCACCATTATGGCTATTCGCCGGTCATATTCTTCCGGTGACGAGATCACAGGGGCTGCTTTCTCTTCTGTTGAATCTTTAACTGCCGCAACCGGGCTGACATTCTTTACCGGCTCTGCTTCAGCAGCAAAAAACACGATCTTATAACCACCAAAAGCAATGGCGCCGGCCAATATAAGAATCAGGCTTAAAATGATGTAAAGCCGGTACGGACGGGAGATGCTTGTGGGAGCAGATGCGGGATAATTCATAAGGTTATGATTGTGATTTGGATAAGATATCAGATTTCGGTCTTGTAAACGTGAAAATAATAAAAAAATTATGGCAAAGTAAATGCCAGCAACTGTTTGATTCCTGAAAATTTACTGGAAAAACAGGAAATTTACTGACATCGATTAGAACTGCAGCTTTCTGCAACATGTTGAATGCTCTGCAGAACCCGCGTCGATTAGCTTTCAGCCGCAATCCGGCATAGAACGGTCTGAATGTGGCAAAGTACGCAAATTAGTTGTGAAAGTTATCTTTTGATACCAATTATATGCAGAACAGGCATAGACAGGGCGGCAATTCCACACCGGAATTCATCTTTAGATGACTCGTAGCAAATTTTTACACTCAAATTATTTTGTCTGAATTCTTCCGGCAGTTCATCAGGATGATAAAATTTTTCATCCCCAAGCCTGACTACCCATCCGCAACCATCAGTTTCAATCGGCCCACCATCAATAATCGTAGCATTCACAAACCCAGACCCGGTATCACACTCCCGGCAGGAACGATCTTTTGAACATGAAATGAATAGAATGGCCAGCAAGACAAATAAAAATTTCCTCATTATAAGTATTTTTAAGCCTGACTACTGAAAAAGAATAAACGTTGCAACTCTATTCTAAGGTTCAGCATCCTTGGAGGTTATGGTAACAAACAAAAAGGCTGTCCAAAAACTATTGTCAGCCTGAGGCTGCCTGTCAGCAGACAGGCTTGTCGAAGGCTCGGCAAACTCACAATGACAACTATCAAACGGGTTTTTGGAGAGCCTACTTCGGGTTATTTTTTCTTACCATTGCTTTTTTCCAACTCGGGCACCTCGTTCCTGAACACTACAGTATTGTCGAATACATCAACCAAAACCGGATGAGTCTTATCGATATCGCCGGCCAGGATTCGCCTGCTGAGCTGGTTCACAATTTCTTTTTGTATCAATCGCTTTAAAGGCCTTGCCCCAAACTGCGGATCAAAGCCCTGATCGGTAAGGAAATCCACCGCATAATCAGTAAATTTCAGGTCAACCCCGGATTGAGCCAGGAGTTGTTTTAGACCGGTCAGCTGAATATTCACGATAGCGCGGATTTCCTTTTTCAACAATGGTTGGAACATTATGATCTCATCCACCCTGTTTAAGAATTCCGGGCGGATCGTTTGTCTTAAAAGGCTCATGACTTCCACTTTTGCTTTTTCCGCCGCTTCCTCTATATCATTTTCCTTTATATTTTCAAATGCTTCCTGGATAATAGGGCTGCCAATGTTGCTCGTCATAATGATAATAGTATTCTTAAAATTGACTACGCGTCCTTTATTATCAGTAAGGCGTCCATCATCCAGCACTTGCAACAATACATTCCATACGTCGGGGTGGGCTTTTTCTATTTCATCAAGCAGCACAACACTGTAAGGTTTTCTCCGGACTGCTTCTGTTAATTGCCCGCCTTCGTCATACCCAACATACCCCGGCGGCGCGCCTACAAGACGACTTACAGTATGCTTTTCCTGGTACTCGCTCATATCTATCCTTGTCATCATGTGCTCATCATCAAAAAGATATTCCGCCAGTGCTTTAGCCAATTCCGTTTTTCCTACCCCGGTAGTACCGAGAAAAATAAATGAACCGATAGGTTTGCGCGGGTCACTCAGCCCTGCCCTGCTTCTCCTTATTGCATCGGCAACAGCGGTAATGGCTTCGTCCTGGCCCACTACCCTTTGGTGCAAATGCTCTTCAAGATGCAATAACTTCTCTTTATCAGTCTGCAACATCTTTGAAACTGGTATACCCGTTGCCTTGGCTACGCTTTCTGCTATGTCTTCGGCATCCACTTCTTCTTTGAGTAATCGCTTTTCCCCGCTTTCTTCAATTTGCCTGGTCAGATTAGTTATCAACTGCTCCTGTTCTTTTATTTTTCCGTAGCGTATTTCCGCAACTTTTCCATAATCGCCTTCTCGCTCTGCTCGTTCCGCGAGTTGCTTCAGGTTTTCAATCTCTGCCTTGGCGTTCTGCACCTTTTCAACGAGCTCCTTTTCCTGTTTCCACTTTGCCTTTATAGTATCCCGCTGCACTGCCAGGTTGGCCAGCTCGGTATTAAGCTCTTTCAATTTGCTTTCGTCCTTTTCTCTCTTTATTGCTTCGCGTTCGATTTCGAGCTGGCGTATTTGTCTTTCCAGCGTATCCAATTCTTCCGGCATGGAATTCATTTCCAAACGAAGCTTGGCCGCACTTTCATCAATCAAATCAATTGCCTTATCAGGCAGAAACCTGTCGCTGATATACCGGCTGGACAGGTTAACAGCGGCAATAATGGCTTCGTCTTTAATTCGAACATGGTGATGGGTTTCGTACCGGTCCTTTAAACCACGCAAAATTGAAATTGCGTCTTCAATACTCGGCTCATCAATCATTACCCTTTGAAACCTTCTTTCGAGCGCCTTATCCTTTTCGAAATATTTTTGGTACTCGTTCAGGGTAGTAGCACCAACGGCTCTAAGGTCACCTTTTGCCAGCGCGGGTTTTAAAATATTGGCTGCGTCCATAGCCCCTTCTCCACCACCTGCGCCTACCAGGGTATGTATTTCATCGATGAATAAAATGATCTCCCCTTCACTGCCTGTTACTTCTTTGATAACGCCCTTTAATCTCTCTTCAAACTCACCCTTATATTTAGCACCCGCAATCAAAAGCCCCATATCCAAAGCGTAAATAATTTTAGACTTTAGATTTTCAGGTACATCACCATTCACGATACGATGCGCAATTCCTTCTGCAATGGCAGTTTTACCAACACCTGGTTCACCGACCAATAAAGGATTGTTTTTGGTTCTGCGCGAGAGGATATGCAGTGTCCTTCTAATTTCCTCATCACGACCAATCACGGGATCTAATTTACCCTGACGGGCAAGTTCATTTAAGTTCTTGGCATATTTATTCAGCGCGTTGAACTCCTGTGACTGAGTTTGTGACGTAACGTTTTCACCTTTTCGCAACTCTTTTATTGCTGTAACAAGGCCTTTCTCACTCAGTCCGGCATTTTTTAGAATCTTGGCTGCCGCGTCATTACCCTGGACTAATGCCAGCAACAGGTGTTCCGGGGTAACAAATTCATCATTGAACTGTTTCAACACCGCACCAGCCCTTAACACAACATTGTTTGCCTCACGGCTGATTTGTTGTGCCGGATCGCCCGACGATTTTGGAAGCTTGCTGATAAGCTCATCGAGTTTTGCCTCTACGAGATTAACAGTAACGTTATTTTTTTTCAGCAGGTAGTCGACAGGTGAATCTTCCTGCTCGAGCAACGCCTTTAACAGGTGTTCCGTTTCAATATTCGGGTTCTGCGCATTAAACGCCAATTGTTGTGCCTGTTGAAATGCTTCAGCAGCTTTTATGGTAAAATTTCCGAGGTTCATAATATTAATATGCTATTTGACGATCTGTATATTGTAAATTACATTTTTGATGCCGGATCAATTCCGGGCGATTACAAATCATTCCAAAGAACGGATGGTTCGTCCAATCCATAATGCGGCTACAAAAATTTGAAATAACTTTAAACTCCTTTTGCAAATCCCAATCCAAGCCAAAATTCCCGAAACTATGTCATGTAAGACGACCTTTATCTGTCTGAAAAGCAGCTTCGTAGCCCTATGCCTGCTAATGTTGCAGACTTCGTTGGCCCAATATAATTGGACCGCCCTTGACAACGAACTACAAACAAATCAAAAGATGCTAGGAAATGACCTGGTAATGATGATCTGGAAACAAGGCGACACGCTTGTATATAAAAAGGAAATGGGCGTTTTCAACAGTAAAACCTCGGCTCCCATAGCGAGTTGCAGCAAGTGGCTGACCACCGCGCTGGTCATGCAATTTGTAGATGAAGGAAAATTATCCCTTGACGACAGGATCGCCAAATGGATTCCTGAATTTGCCCGTTATGGTAAAAATTATATAACGATTCGACATTGCCTTTCTCACTTCACCGGGATTGACGACGAAGGTGGTTTCCTAAAAAAAATGTTCCAAAGAAAAAAATTCAACTCGCTGGAAGAAGAAGTGAATTCCTTTGCTGCGCGCGAAATACGAACCAACCCAGGCACTGATTTCTGGTACGGAAATATTGGTCTGAACATCGCGGGCCGTGTGCTGGAAGTGCTCAGCAAGAAAAGATTTGACGTATTGGCCAAGCAAAAATTATTCAACCCCCTGAATATGCGCAGAACCAGTTTTACAAGCCTTGACGGCATGCTGATCGACCCATCGGGTGGGGCTACATCTACCGCAGATGATTATATAAAGTTTTTAGTGATGTTATTGAATAAAGGAACTTATGCCGGCAAACGAATTTTATCAGAAGCATCGGTTGAGCAGATAATGCAAATACAAACTACACCTGAAAAAATTAAGTTCGCTCCAAAAGCCGCCACTGGCTTTAATTATGCACTCGGATGCTGGGTAATAGAGGAACAGAGCGGAAAGGCAGTTGCGTTGGCAAGTCCTGGTTTGTTTGGAACATGGCCGATGATCAACCTATGCAGGGGCTATGCTTCCATTTTGTTCGTAAAGAACTTTCTGGGTGAAGAAAAAGCGGGTGCAAATATGCAGATGAAAACAATAATTGACGAGCAATTTCCATCCTCCTGCAAATGATCGTGTAATTTTAGGGTGATTTCGATATTCCAAATACCAGCTACGCATGTTTGAGCAAAGAAAACAGCAGCTTGCTTCAATGACTGTTTTTTATCAAAGAGTATTAAAGCACATATTCATCGCAGTCCTCGTAATGATCATTTGCCTTTGTATCGGCACTATCGGGATACCACTATTCGGCGAATATCTCATGGCTCGATGCGCTGCACAACGTCCATGTTATTAGGTGGCATGGGACCAGTTGTAGAAATAAAAACGGTACCGGGAAAATGGTTTTCGTCGGTTTATGCCTTGTTCAGCGGCGTCGTATTTATCACCAATATCGGCGTTATACTGGCGCCTGCATTACACCGCATGTTTCATCGTTTGCATCTGGGCGAAGATGTCTAGTTAAAAAGCTTTTTTCTCCTCTTCTTTTCTAACCAAAACAACTTTGCTGCGGTCAGCTTTATAAATTGCTTCGTAAAATTTAACCAGGTCTGTGTAATCTTTTGCAGGAAACCGGCCACTATTTTGTTCCATCCATCGGAAATAATATAGCTTATGATCTTTCAGCTGTACTGTACTTGAATAGCTTCCGAATTTACTTGTAACCTTCACCGGCTCTGGCACCGCTTCCAGCTCATATCCGCCGGAAATTTCAATTTCAATGGTATCTATGTCCCTGTACTCATAAGTGAGTTGAATGTCATATTTCCTGGTTGAATCCTGGCTGAGCTTGCGGACCGACCGTGTCATCATGTTCGGAAGGATGAATATTCTTTTCCCCGTAATGGCGGCATAATTGCTTACCGTGATGTTAAGTAATTCATTAATCGCAGGAGGTAAGCCTTTGGCTTCCTTATAATCAAATTGCGTGATGTCGTATGTTGAAAAATCTAACTGCTCGTGCAGGTATTCCTTTACTTTCTCTTTTGACAGGTGATGTATCATTTCATGCAGGTTATCCTGCTGCATCCCGGTATAGGTTGTGGCAGCGTTGACATACAGGGATCCATTGTCGTCCAGCTTTGCTTTTATGTTGCGGGCCTGGACATTGTCGTTAATTCCGTATTTCGGAGTGCGCACCAATTTCCCACCGTGTTCATCTATCAGCAAAGCGTTCCGATCTGAAGTGAAGTCACCCAGGTATCCTGCGGGCATGGATTGGCTGGTGCATTCAAGCCAGACGGAATCTTGTTTTGAAAGCGGCACACAAAGGATAACGTGGTTAAACTGTTGTGAAGGAAAATCTGCCGTGATATAATTGGCACTTCTGCCCGCACGCACAAGCACGTAATAAGACAAAATTCCTGCTTCTTTTAAAAGGCTATACATGTAATTCGTCAATGCCTTGCAGTCACCATAGCCTTTTGTAGCGACTTCCTTTGCATCAAATGGCTGCCAACCTCCAATTCCCAATTGTATGCTGATGTATCTCGTATTTGCCTGCATGAATTCGTACAGGCGTGCAATCTTCAGGTGAGGGTCGGAAACGCCGTTCGAAAGCTGATGCACTGTTTGCTTAATATTATCAGGCAATTGATCCCTGTCCTGTTTTAAAGTGTAAACAAACTTTCCAAAATCCTGCCAGGTGGCCATGTTCCCTCTATATTCATCCACCTGGAATTCTGTTGGACCGAAAATCACCATCGTGGCCAGTTCATGCCACATCGGACCATAAGGTTCCCTGGTAATTGCATTTAAATTACTGGCAGACCATGTGCTTACGCTATTGTTTTTTTCCAGGGTGACAACTGGATCTTTGTCATAGTTAAAGGACTTATATCTGAATTGGTAGCCAGTGGGGCATACAATGCTCATGGAACTGGACTCCACCGAGAGTTTTTCGCTTCCCTGGGGAGTCCACCTGGGAAAAAACAGCGTACTCTTGTAACTTATATCAACAATATATTCGACCGTATACGGATAGACCTTGTAATAAAAATTATGATGCTTAATCCTGTTGTCATCGATAAGGTTACTGCCGGAAAGGCCGCTGCGATCTTCAAGGTCTTTTTTCTTTATTCTTTTAAGTTGTTTTCCATTCGCATCATATAAGATGGCCTCCACCGATTCCACTTCACGAAACCTGTTATAGTATTCTTCGAAATCGGCCCACTCAGCTCCATTTTCGTTGAGAATGGTGATAACATAATGATTCTTTAACCTGGCATCTTTTGTATTGTTTATTTCAAACCGGGTCTGTTCTAACCGAACAATTACATTTGCGTTTTTCAACAACGCGGGTGAAATCCTGGAAACGGCATAATCTCCTTCCCCGGCCAGCAAGTTTGCAACCGATAATAACAATACAACCACTAAAATTGCCAGCTTTCCCATAAATCACTTTTTCTTTTTAAAGACAATCTGTTCGTTGTGTTTCTTGACTACTATATTAAAAAACTCTCGTAGCATTTCATATTCCTCCGGCTGGTAATACGCCCGTTTTAAGACAAGTCGCGATCGTAAAGAGATGCTTCCACCCGATTCAGACAGCCTGTATTCAAACATACCGTCGTCCTGGTCATTCAGCTTTAATACCATTTGTTTTGGCAGTTCGTCAACTATGTATCCCTGCGGAATTTCTATCCTTAAAACATACATTTCGTCAATTGCGAAAGGCATTTCTATTGGATAAAACCGGTGAGCGGACTTAAAGGGGTTTTCTTTCCATGAATCAACCAGTATGGGATTGACATAAATTATGTCCTCCTTTTCCGATATCACCTTAAATTCATATTTGATGCGTAAGGGATCTTCGTACTTGTCGAGCGATTCAATTTCAGACTTTGTTATTTCTATTTCTGCGTTGAATCCTTTTTTGATATCACTAAACAATTGTTCCTTTCCTTTTTCCGAGATAGCATTTCGTATATCGAGCGACTCATAATACCCGGGCGTTTGTTGGACACTGCCTACTATTTCACCTTTGTCGTCGTTAATAACAAAGACCGATGTAAGTTTAGTTTCCACCAGGGAATCGGAGATCAGTTCAATCGGAGTTGCATTGTCATCTATTACCCGTGCATGACCGTTGTATGCTTCGTAATCAAGTTTTCCAAAACCCATTCGCGGCTTACTCGCATCCAGGAAATAATATTTGTCGCCCATACTCAGCCGTGACACCACATAATTGAAGCGTTCCAGCAGGGGATACATTTCATAAGTATAACCGTGGGATCGTGTACTTAACATAACAGGATCGGCGCTGTAACCGGCCTTAATCAGCATGGCCGTTAATAAAAGATTCACTTCGGCTTCGCTTCCATTTCTTTCTTTCAACACATTCTTCAGAGGCTTGTTGAGATATGCTCCGTTATTACCGGTACACGTAATATGATCCCGCACATACTCAAAGATATTACGGGCCTTCTGTGACTCCGAATTGGCACTATTGGTTGCTTCCTTTACGACATCATTCAGCCAACCGTTGTCGCGCGCTAATGTGGAACCGAAGTCATCATCTTTTAATAGTTCGCTGCATGTTTCGAGCCAGTTACCCATTATATTCCTGGGTGTTAGCGGATGCCTTATCTCTGCCAATTGAAACTCTATCCTCGCCATATGATTGCTGATCGAGGATGTATAGCTTTCTTCTTTTATTGACGGGACGTCTTTCATTACCCACCTGTAATCGGTAACATTGGCGGAAAATGTGGACCGGCTGGATGCTTCTGCGCCACCATCGTGCGTAACCGAAAAATTACTGACTTTATCTTTCTTATCTTTTATAAAAAACTGCTGATAGCCCTGGGATAACGTCACATAATATAAGAACTCGGGAATGTTCACCGTATACTCACTCCATAAGCAGGGATATTCACCCTGGAAATTCCATGGCTGAAGGTTGAAGATGAAATCGGATTTAATCCTGTATTCGTATTCAATGATGGAGCCCTCCTTTATGTTCGGAAAGGTGAACTTCCGTATGGTATGATTTCTGTCAATCTTGTCCCTAAAAACGGCTTGTTTTGTGTCAAGCCTTGTTTCCACCACTTTTCCATTTTCAAGATTATAAGTATATGCCTTTAGCGACGTTAAATCCTCTTCTGAATTGCCACTTACATAAATCTGGATTTCTACATCGGCGACGTCATATCCGTTCTTATTTAGGATATGAGCTCTCCTGAATTTTCTAAATTCGAGGGAAAAGCTTCCCTTTCGATTGCCCAGGATTTCTGTTGAGCCAATATCTGCGATAATGACAGCATTGGCGCTACTATCAATTTCGTAGCTTTTCTTTTGAAAATCTTCCGGAACTATATTCCCAAACTTAACCTTGGATTTCTCCTGCGCAAAGCTGCCAATGATTGGTGCAAGAAATAAGAACGGCAACAAAAGCCTCAATCCCATAAAGCAATTTTTGGTGATAATTAGTTGGTTCTTAAAACACAATCTTATAAGAAAAACTCCATAAACTCAATAGTACCTTTACTTTTTTAAGCCAATTATATAAATAGACCGACAAAGGATGGACAGCCTTGAGAAACACACGCGATTTATCAAGCAAACGGCCACACGGCTTGGATTTGAATATTGTGGCATTACCAAGGCAAAACGCCTTGACGATGACGCGGAGCGCTTAGAGCAATGGCTGAACAGCAATATGCACGGAACCATGAAGTACATGGAAAACCATTTTGACTTGAGGGTTAATCCTGCTTTGCTGGTTCCCGGTGCAAAATCTGTGATCACCCTATTAAAAAACTATTTCCCAAAAAAGCAACAGGAAGAAAATGCTTTAAAGATTTCAAAATATGCATTTGGAAAAGATTACCACGATGTCATTCGGTCACAAATGAAAATTTTTTTGCAACTGATTAAAGATGAGATCGGCGAGGTCAATGGCAGGGGCTTTGTAGACTCAGCACCTGTGTTGGAAAGAAGCTGGGCCCAACGCAGCGGCGTTGGATGGATCGGAAAAAACGGGAACCTGATCACCAAACAGGGAGGTTCATTCTTTTTTATTGCCACGCTAATAACGGATCTTGAATTAGTTTATGACGACCCATTTGCCAAAGACTTTTGCGGTAGCTGTACTAAATGCATTGATGTGTGCCCGACGGAAGCCATTCTTCCCAACAAAGTTGTTAATGGAAGTAAATGCATTTCCTATTTTACAATTGAATTAAAGGATTCAATAATTCCAGGAGAAATGAAGGGCAAATTTGACGACTGGGCATTTGGCTGTGATATCTGCCAGGACGTGTGCCCCTGGAATCGATTCAGCAAAGAAACCGAGGAGCCAAATTTTACTCCACTGCCTGAATTACTAAATCTTACAACCAAAGAATGGGAAGCAATGACTGAAGAAACGTTTAAGAAACTGTTTAAAGATTCCGCAATAAACCGCACCCGGTGGAAAGGCATGCAGCGAAATATCAGGTTTCTGCAAAATTGATTTAATCATTTATCAGGCAGGCTGATAAAAAGGCTGCCCCATAGGGCAACCTTGAATTAACACTGCTCTCCTTTATGTGATTTCCGTGACACCATAAACATTTACAATAAGAATTTGATCTGCCCCCGCCGTCGGCTCTTATAAGAGTTGTGCTCCCATTTCTAATGTCACTTCAGTTGTGTTTCTCGTATTCAATACGCGAGCGAACATTTGGTTCAGATCACGCGGTTGGATTGATGATTCCTTGTCGCAGAATGATGCTAGATTATGTTCAGTTGCGGATCCTATCTTCCCAGTTCCCAACTCAACTTTGTCGTGATCAAACCATACTTATAATGATTAACATAGATAGTAGGTGGAATCTCTACACAGGGAACGGCACCACACATTGTGTTATAAGTAATTTGATGGCTGAGTGATTTATGCCGATACCCGGCAGTAAAGGAAATACGGTGCATAAAGTTGACTGGAATGCGGTATCCCATGCCGGCATCTAAAAAAAAACCACCCTGCATTCGATCTACCCTGGAAGGCTCTCCTTCGTTATTATGTCGCTCAGGGATTACATACCCGGGAGTTGCATACGCAAACAGCAATTGTTTTTTGCCAAACCCCACTCGCCAATCTGCAAATATTGGGAACGCATCAAATTGGTAACTGTCAAATCCGATTCCAATGCCCGTGAAGTACCTGCTGTAGGTAATCCCTCCTGACAGGTCAAAAACCGGGGAGATACCGGTTTGTCCACCTGCAATGCCGGCGCCGACAATGCTCCTGAAATTCTTCGTTACCGTTTTCTTTTCCTGCCCGAAGATGCAAAGCGGCAATAAGATTAAGATTACTGTTATCCTTTTCATGCCTGCCTATTTTCCTATAGTTATTTTACTCAGGAGACGCAAGCCAGGAAGGTCAGCGTAACTGTATTGGTACAGCCCGTCTTTTGTCACGACAAGTGCAATGTTATTCAAGGCAATCACGTCGAAAGTTTCTATATCATTCACTTCATTTAACAATTGAAGGTTTAAGACATTAGTGGCATCATAGAGTTTCAATCCCGCCGCACCATCGCAGATAAAAAGAAGATTGCCATCTTTGGATAGACCATGGGGATTTTTCATAGGATAAGTTTTCTCCAAGACTGGGTCACCGTTGCTCTTAAGATTCACTATTTCGAGCTGGTTGCTAAATCCCTCGCATTCTGTACCGGATCTCAGGGTTACGTAAGCATAATTATCATCAGCGATGACAGGGTCGCAGCTTCGTGCGTGTTCGAACTGGCCAGCTGGCGCCGGAACATCCGCATTTGTGACATTATAGATATACATACCTGCCCTGGAGCCAATAAACAATTTATCTTTGAAGGGATAGATCGTTTCGATGGTCCAACCTCCTATATTGATTGTGTTTGTATGTTCGGGATCTGTTGCATTTGAAATATTAAACACGTCCAGGTCACTCCAGCTTACGGTGTAAAGTCTCTCGTTCATAATGGTAAATCTTGCCATGGAACCACCTGCACCGATTGGTGATGTCGAAGGAACAGCCGAACCTCCGGTACCTGGATTATTAGAGCTGGATGCACTCATAAACACATCTGCCCTTCCACCCCAAAACCAACCTGTTTGATCACAGGATGCGGTGACGGTAGTGTCTCTTTTTTCCCATTCGGTTACTATAAGTTCGCTGGTAACATCCGGTCCCGCGAAACCTCCACCCCAATATCGATGTGGGAACACTCCTTCGATAACTTTTTTAACTTTTACATTCATCGGATCAGTAATATCAAGTGTTACGAGATCGGTATACAAATCTGCATACAGGATGTTTCCTTTTACTGCCATGTCCATATTACCGGGAATATCGATAAAGGCAACATTTTCCGGCCTTGATGGATTGGAATTGTTGATGACATGTATTCCCTTGTCGATTTCATTAAGAAAAATATAATTGCCGCGGATATAAATTTTGCCGGTGGCTTCCATTTGCCTGGGACTATTGCTCTTTATGTTCTCCCTTACTTCGCTTTTTGTCTTATAATGGGGCTGGTAATACGTATACGTAACTTCCTGTTTGCATCTGTCCTTAACGCAGGCACTAAACGATAGCATGGTTGCTATCAGCATGAAAGATAGTATTTCAACAGTTAGTTTCTTATTCATGGCGCTGTGGTTTGCAAATTTGACAACCGATCATCGCCGAACGTTGTCCTATCTAATGCTCTTTTTTTTTAGATAGACCCTTCCCGCGAGTCCACCGTAGATGAAATAACGCTTTTGACTGCCGGAGATGGAAGAAGCATTGGCTTGCTCGGAATCTCTGGACAGCCCGGTCATATCCATCGATACTTCGGGGCCGATGGACCATTGAAGCTTGTTGGGTTTGCCAATCCGGAACGAAATACCGGTATTCAAATTAAGATGAAATTTATTGAAAGCGTCTTTGTTCTTATAGTAGATGCCTCCCGATGCCGTATCATAAACAAGTGCATTGGTTGAAAATAAATATGCCGGCGAAACACCGATATTCCAAACAATTGGAACTTTTACTCCCTTGTTCAGCTGGAGCTGATAATTAATTGGAACCTGGATAAAGTGGTATTTATTTTTATATTCGATTACGTGTGAACCCTGGTAATAAGAATTTAATGCCACCGATTGGGCCGTTATCGTCCTCAATATAAAGCTGCTGTCTTTATGACTACCGGTTTTGATTTCGTTGCTGTAATATGCATATCCAAGCCCGGCCGAAACACTGCTTCTTTTTGAAATACTCATTTCGCCAACAACTGCAGCTCTAAAGGCCGAGCCGCGAGCAACTTCCGAGGGTGGATAATAGACAGTGAAGCCACCTGTATTTCCTCCCGTATTATTGCCTGGTGTATTGACATATAAAGCGTCAGCCTGTTGATTAACTCCTGTAAATGAAAAAGCTTTGTTGCTGAGTTGTGAAATACCTCCTGAAACCTCGAGAGCCCACCTTAGAGACGAATTCGTCTTTTTTACTGACTTTGGCGGTACCGGGGGGAGTTTTTGTTCCTGTTTCTTAATTGCTGCTACCGCACTGCCAGGAGCCTGAGCGTTAGTTTGCTTTTTTTCTGACGATAGTTGTTCATTCGCCTCAATATTTTTTTGCGGTGCGTCATCGGCGGTGATGGCTGCGGGCTCCGTACCTCGTTTACGATCCTTTTCACTTTGTAGCGCAACTGTTTTTTCGCCCGGAGTTGCTTTATTATTTTTTGATGCCGTGGAATTGATATTTGTTGAAGATTTTAATACCTCCGACGCATCATCAGGCTTCCGTCTTTGCTGAGCTAGTTGGTCATCATCTAGATTTGGGGTCTTATTTTCAGGGTTTAAATTATTCGGCGTGTTTAGTGGTTTTTTCGGTTGATCGCTCAATTCATTTACGGGGCTGATTTTCTTTGCATCATCGGTTGTCGATGGCTTTTGATTTTCGTGCTTATTTTCATCCGTCTTCGCAATGTCCTGTTTGAGTAATATTTGTTTTTGAGAGGTAAATAAAACATATCCGGAATATCCAACTACACTTAGGCCTGCAAGGAGGAAAAAAATGAAAATGACCCTTCTTCTTTTTTTCTTCCTTAACTCTTCTTCAATCTTGTCCCAAACGACTTCGGATGGGCGAACACGAAAGTCGCTCATCTCCTCCTGTAGTCGTTTTTCAAACTCATTTTCCTGCATAGCTTGTATTTTTCTTTTCAGAGGAATACTTTTCGATCCACGTAATTAGGAGGTTCCTCGCCCGGGAATACTGCGAACGGGAAGTACCATCACTAATCCCCAGCATCTCGCCAATCTCGACATGAGAAAATCCTTCAACGGCGTGGAGGTTGAAAATGACCTGGTATCCCTGTGGTAATTGACGAATCAGGTCGGCGAGTTCTTTGGAACTTAACCGGATCGTGGGATCATCATCCGCAACCGGGTGCAAATACTCTTCAGTAAAAAACATTTCTTCCTGGTATTTGCGATGTCGTTTAAGGTAGTTCAATGCTGTATTCACCATAATGCGACGTATCCAGGCTCCCAGCTCACCCTGCTGTTTGTACTGTTTCAAATGATGAAAGACTTTTACAAATCCTTCCTGGAGCACATCTTCAGCATCCCTGACGGAACGGGTATAGCGATAGCATACTCCAAGCATTGTTTCTGCAAAATGCTCGTAAAGTTCCCGTTGCGCCTGGCTTTTTCCTTTCAGGCACTCTCTTATCAGCCTGGAGTAGTCCATTTTATTCTGCTGCTAATCCTGACAATAAAGGCTCCCTTATCGTTGCATGGCACCTATTTAGGTAATAGTACCTATGGTCAGCAAACGATCATGCAGTACCAGCCATTAAACAAAAAAGCCACCCTGTCTATCAGGATGGCTCTTCGAAAAATATCAATTCAGCCTCAAGATACGGTGAAATCTACTTTTGTATCGCCCCAAAGCAAGGTGACGACTCCCTTTTTATCTATCGAGAAGGTCATTTTTTCAGCAAATTGGGATGCTTTCTGCGGCTTCACCTTTACGCGCAAAACATCATCCGCTTCTTTATAGCTGAATGCACCCCACTGATTGGCAGTCTTATTAAAAATAATCGTCCACTCATTGTCGTTTGCAATAGTGAACAGGGCAAATTTTCCTGCAGGTAAATCTTTGCCTTCCACCTTTACAGCTTTACTAACAGCAAACGTGGTAGCCTCATTGGCGCCCGTGCGCCAAACCTTTCCCGGCATCGGCTCGAGATCCTTACCAATGGTTCGTCCCTTTACAGAGGGCTGGCTATAATCAATGGTAACGGTGGCACCGCTGGAAATAGTTTCCTTAGCCTGCGCCGGCGGGCTTGCACGTTTTGACTTGTCTTCCTGACCGCAGGCGACCAGCATCGTGGTGAACGTAAGAGCGAGAAGCAAAAACGATTTCATAATATTATTTTTTGTATTTGATAAAAGTGTGATAAATCTACAAATAACCTGCCAGATGAATTTTGATAAAGTGATGTGCGGCCTTTTTCAACAGTTTTTTTGATGTTCCTGAGACCTTCTTCGATCCGGACGCCATATGACCTCTCAAAAAGAAGACTTGCAAACTTTTCCCAGGGATACCAGCGCAGGTTAAAGTCAATATACCACTGCAGGGTTGAAGAATCGCCGACAGAATTATTTATAAATTTCCATCCATTGATAACCGTTTTCCTCCCTTTTGTGTTCATGACATAGATCCGTTCATCCGGCCTTTTTTCTTTTAGCTGGATCAACGTCCCGTCAATTTTCGTGGCAGCAGGTTTGTCCCCTTTGGCATCGGTGTACTGAATTTCCGAAGCCGGTACCTGGCTAAAAAACGGGTTCCATTCTTTCCAGTGGCGCATGTCATCTACCTGCAACCATATTTCGTCTGCACTTGCACGAATGTTGGCAGCCCTTGAAATTCGCACATGCGATGGTATCAAAAGAGAAATACCGGTAATTACCAGGAACAAGATGACAATGCTTAATACAAGTAGCCGGAATATCTTCACGTATTTTGCTTATTAAAAAAAAGTGACCATACTTCACTCCCACCGGATGACCTTACTGAGTATGCTGTAAATGACAATGATCCAAATGGCCAGGATACCAATTTCCTCCCAGGTATCAAGAAGGTGAAGGCCGTCAAAAGAGATCTTACGCATGGCATTATTAAACTGCGTCAGAGGCAGGAAATAACAAATGTCCTGCATCCATTGCGGGAACACCGTAACCGGGAAAAACGTACCCGATAAAAGCATTTGAGGAAATCCAAATAGATTAATTACCAGCGGAATTGACGCATCCGTTTTTACGATGCTACTGAATATTAGCCCCACGCCCATCAGGAGAAAAAGCATGATAACCGACAGCACTAACATTTCAATAAATGTGAGCATGCCGTGTTGCAACCTGAAATGAAGGAAAAAATAGCCAAATAGTATCAAAACTATAACATTTACGATCTGGAAAAACAAGCGGCTTGTGCCTATTCCAACGAGAATATTGATTCGATTGACGGGAGATGCATAAAATCGTTTAAGCACTAATTGCTCACGCAATGAATAAAAAGTAAACGCCACGCCGAACAAGGTTGCAAACAAAATAGAAAATCCAATTTGTCCCGGAAGTATAAAATCTATCTGTCGGTATTTCTGTCCTTCAATAATTTCCGGCTTAATTACGTATTGCTGATCGCGGTTTGCATTGCCGGTCATTTCCATTTTAAGTGTGAGATTTTCCAACGATTGTAAGAAAAGGAACAAAGAATTTCCACTTGCAGAACTTGACTGGACATCGATCCGGTATTTTTGTTTACCAGATGAATCGCTCTGGCGCACTATATCTATAATTCCCGTAAGCTTTCCCCTGACAAGATCATTATGCATTTCCATTGTGTCCGCATACCGTGTGATACGAACAAACCGGTTTGACTTAAGGCTGTCAAAAACACGATTGATCGTATCCGAGCCTGGCCGGATGGCAATTTGCTGAGTCGAAATTCCACTGTTACCAAATGCGCCAAAAATGAGAATGAAAATTATTGGGAAAAGCAAGCTGAATACGATCGACATCGGGTTGGAAAAAATGGCAATAAAGCTGGCTTTCGTAATGGCCCATAAAGCTTTTGACTGATTATATTCCTGCGACATTAAGTGAATTGAAATTTGTGGCTTAAAATAGAAGTGTCATAAATGAAACTACCGCTATTTTTCTATATGAATTTTCTAACAAGGAAACTGATAAAATTTTCAGCTTGTCGTAGCCTGTCACAACCGGGTTAATTGATAAAGAACTGGAACGGCAATCTTGCCTGTGCTGTGTTTGTCATTTCCCTGACGCGCTTTAGTTCGAGGTACACCTTAAAATTCTCGTCGCCCATTTCCTCCCTCATTTTACCGAGGTAGTTTAACGGATCGCTTTTGCCGAATATCTGTTCAAAAATATTTCTCGGTTCCGGGTATTCTCGTATACTATATTGCGAAAGTTTTGCCATTTGCGCTGCACTTTTGATTGCATCATCGAGTCCGCCGAAACGGTCGATCAAACCGATTTCTTTTGCTCTTCGTCCCGTCCAGACACGGCCCTGGCCAATACTATCTATGTAGGCTGTGTCTTTTTTACGTCCGTCGGCAACTCTTTGTTTAAATTGGGCATATATCATGTTTACCTGTGCCTGCACCATGTTTCTTTCATTTTCATTCATTGGCCGGTAGATGGCACCTGCGTCGGCATACGGTCCTGTTTTAACACCATCGAATGTAACACCAATCTTATTTTTGAAAAACGCCTGCATATTGGGTATGATTCCAAATACGCCAATTGAACCTGTGATGGTAACGGGATGTGCAAAAATGCTATCGGCGGCGCACGAAATATAATACCCGCCGGATGCGGCAACGTCACCAAAACTTACAATCACCGGTTTCTCCTGTTTCGCAAGTGACAATTCGCGTAAAATAGTTTCACTTGCCATGGCACTGCCTCCGCCCGAGTTAACCCGAAGTACAATTGCCTTAACCGACCTGTCCAAACGCGCTTTGCGAACGAGATCGCGATAGTTTTCAGCGGCGATTATACCCCGCTCATCGGCCCGTCCATCAACAATTTCGCCCTCAGCATAGATCAGCGCAATTTTCTCACTGTTTCCGTCGATGACGTCTGTCGCTGCAAAATAGGTTCTGACATTTATGAAATTAATTTTCTCGTATTTATCAATTTTCAGCTTTGCTTTAACCTCGTCCTTTACTTCGTCATCGTATCTCATGCCGTCAACCAGCTTATAATTCACAGCGTCGGCAGCGGTTTGAATTTTCGCTTCATTAGCGAGAGTGTGTAACGTGCCGGTATCGAGCTTTCTCGCGTCAGCAACATTTTGTAAAAAGGCACTATACAAATCATTAATCCACGCGGAGGTCTGCAGTTTATTCTCTGGTGTCATTTGATCCGTGCGAAATGGTTCGGTAGCGCTTTTGAATTTACCTGCATAAAAAACCTGCGGTTCAATATCCAGTTTTTCAAGCGTGCCTTTCACAAACGCGTATTCTACACTAAACCCCTTCCATTCTAAAAAGCCATGCGGGCTTACATAAATCTTGTCGGCAACATTAGCTATATTGTACGCCTTTTGAGAGATCACGTCACCATGAGCGATGATGAATTTGTTACTTCCCTTAAAATCTATCAAAGCATTTCTCAACTCTTCGCTGGCGGCGAAACCGTTCGGGTTACTGTTGGCAACGATATAAATTCCGGCAATTCTCTTATCGGATTTGGCCCGGCCGATCATACGGACCACATCATACAGGCCCGGGATGTCCCGACTTTCACTGCTCACTATGGACAGGGCATTTTCTTTCATTTGTTCCGGATATGACTGTCCAAGATCAAGAATCAATACTGAGTTAGCGGCAATCTTGGGCTTGTCTTTCGCAGCAATACCGCCTAAAAATCCTACGAGAAAAAAAACTGCGAGCAACGTGAAAATCAGGAGGGCAAGGAAAGAAGCAAAAAAATATTTAAAAAAGCTACGCATCGGATATGTACTTTGTGAACGTCAAAAATAAAGATATTTGGCTGTTCGACGACCTGATCACTTCTTAACACCGGATAATACACGAGTATTATTGAATCAAATTGGTGACGGCCAGAACAGTTTGCAACTGTCGACTCCGCTTTGGTACCCGGTGAACATCGCATCTGTTGATATATGAATACTACTTATTTATTAATTGGTGGAAATATGGGTGAGAGGGAACGATACCTCGAGAGGGCACGCAATCTCATCGCTGAAATATGCGGAGAACTCAAAAGCATTTCATCCATTTACGAAACGGCTGCATGGGGCAAAACTGATCAACCGATGTTCTTAAACCAGGCTATGGAGATCCTGACACCACTCGAGCCAATGAAGTTGCTTCAGCAGGTCCTGGAAATAGAAAAACAATTGGGTAGAGCACGCCGCGAAAAATACGGCCCGCGAAATATCGATATTGATATAATATTTTATAACAAGGAAATCCACAACGATTCCTTATTGATAATTCCTCATCCGGCTCTGCAATATCGTCGCTTTGCTTTGGAACCTTTAAATGAAATTGCTCCAAATTTTGTTCACCCGGTTTTAAAAAAGACAATTGCGGAACTACTGGAAAAATGCCCTGATAATTTACCAGCGACCAGGCTGTGATATCTTAGGCGTGAAAAAATCACGCGATCAACGGCTCCAACATGAACGATTAGTCCCAAGCAAATAAGCAGCCTATTGAGACCAGGCAGCTTATTCTGTCAAAAACAATCCAGTTTATTGAGATATCTTAAATTCGGTCCTTCTGTTCGACGCACGGTTCGAAGCAGTGTTATTGTCTACTATTGGCTGAGTCATGCCATATCCTGCAGTTGTGATACGATCGGCACCAACACCTTTTTTAACAAGATAATTCTTAGCAGCTGCAGCTCTTCTTTCAGATAGGCGCTGGTTAACCGCTGCACTGCCAACATTATCCGTATGTCCATTAATAACCAGTTTTAGTTCCGGGTATTTAAGGAGATATGCAGCCATTTCATCGAGGTTGACAACAGCATTCTTCGACAGGGTTGCTTTGCCGCTTACAAATTGAACATTTTTGGCGTCAAACCCGGGTATGGCCGGGCATCCATCATTTTCCTTCACTCCCGCAACTGTTGGACATTTATCCTGGTCATCAACTATTCCATCGTCGTCGGTGTCTTTAAACGGACAACCCTGGTTGCTCGCAGGCCCGGGTTCAGTCGGACATTTATCCTCTTCATCATTAATTCCATCTTTGTCTGTATCAGGAACAGGGCAACCCTGGTAACGGGCAACGCCTGCTGCAGTCGGACATTTATCTTCTTCATCATTAATTCCATCTTTGTCTGTATCAGGAACAGGGCAACCATCGTATTTCGTGAGGCCGGGTACCGAAGGACATTTATCAAGGCTATCAATTATACCATCATTGTCGGTATCAACAGGCAAAGGCGGTAATGCTTTTACAACGGGTTCTTTTTTCTGACCAATTCTTCCGGCAATTCCAAATTGGTTAAAAAAGTGATATTCCACTGATCCCTTTGTTACAGGAATCCGATATTGAGAAGTAATAAAAAAATGAGCATCATCGAAGAGATTCACTTTCAAACCCACGCCGGTCGGAATAAACGCCCCGAAATAAGTGCCACCATACATTTGTGCACCCACCCCCGCCAGCAGGTAGGGCTGCACCCAATATTTTTCGGAGACCATTTTAAAATTCAGCGAAGCATCTCCTTCAAGTAAAAATTTATCGCTGGAAGAAGGGGTGTGATTAGGAATTGTATAACTAACATAGGAACCGGCTAATGTTCCGGCAAGATCAAGTTTTTTTCTCAGCCCTTTGAAATATGATAAGGCAAGACCAGGGGCCATCTCTTTGACTTTTGCCCACTGATTATTATTTAAAACATTTGACAAAGAGCTGGAGCGAATTCGTTGCGCTGTAACGTAATCATTGAGAATAAAGCTTACTCCAATGGCCGCCGGCCTTATTTCGTCGTCCTGCGCATAAACACCAGGGCCAACCAAAAACAAAGCCAGTAATGCAGCTAGAACTTTCTTCATACAGTGAACGTTTTGGTTTTAATCTAAACAAAAATAGCGGGTATGGTCAATATCGTGAAAAAAAGTTTATCCCTTTTGACCGTGTAAAACATAGGGAAAAACGAATCGAAAAAAGAGGTACACGGAGTTTTTTTGTGGCCTTCAAATTTCAGGAAGAAGTTCATTTACCTGCGAAGAATTTTTCCTGGAGTGCTTTATCTTCTCCATATATATCATCATAAAACACCACCTTTCCATCTTTTGCTTCACAGGTAAAATAGCGGATAAAAACCGGTAACTTCTTGCGCACAGGAATAACATGTTTCTCTTTTTTTTGAAGCCAGACTTTTAGCGAGTCCTCGGTTGGTGATACGGTTTCAGGATACTTTTCCTGGTTGTCAAATCGAACAATATTGTAAGCCAGTTTTTCCCATTCCTGCACCCTGACACATCCGTGGCTCAGGGACCGCATGTTCCTGGCAAAAAGATAACGCTGGTTGGTATCATGCAGGTAAACATCATACTTGTTGGGAAAATTGAATTTCAAAATTCCCAATGCATTTTCATCGCCACTTCCCTGAACTACATTGAAAGGGATTCCCTTTTTATATTTCGACCAGTCCACCGTATGAGGATCCACTTCATCACCTTTATTATTGACCAGGCTGTACCCTTTTTTTGTAAAATATGCCGAATCTTTTTTGACTCCAGGCAAAACTTCTTTGGTGATAATACTTTCCGGCATGGTCCACTGCGGATAAGTAACCATATTGGAGATTGCGCTGGTGAGTAATGGTGTTCGCGTGATGTCTTTACCACAAACTATCTTTGATGAAAACAGCGTGGAGTCCGCTTCGATCAGTTGCATGTAAAATGCCGGCAAATTTATCCATACATAACGCGGCGGCATTGAGTCGGGCAACATTTTGTACCTGTCTAACGTAATTGCTATTCGTACGAATCGTTCCCGGTCAGACGTGTTCATCATGCGAATAGTGGCGTCACCAATTTTTCCGTCTGCGGTAATGCCTTTGCTTTGCTGAAATGCCTTTATCGCACGCGCTAATTTTACTGAATCAACGGGAATACTGTCGCTGGACAAAAAACCTCCTTCTGCCAAACGTGAATGTAACGCCGGAAAAAAATTTACCGTGTCCTTTCTTACTGGAACCTTTGTGTAGATCTTATAGTCGGCGCTGTCAAGAAATGATTTAATTGAATTCTTCAGCAACCGATAACCGGTATGTGACGGTTCGAGTGCCTGGAATACACCAGTCATAGAACCGCCCTGGTATATCGATTGAAATTGAGCTGTATAAAACTCGTCAGAAAGTATTGAATCTTTTCGCTGTGTCACGCTATCCTGCGGAAGTCTTCCAAGTTTCAGGTCGGTGACCAGGTGAAAGAAGGCATCCGTCATCATCATGTCTATTTTCGCCCACAACACGGCGTCCCTCTTTGCTACCTTTCCGGAAGTATCGGCCAGGAACAACCTGTTAACTGAGTCCATTAGATTATAATGATAATCCTCCGGAAAAAGGCCATACAATTTTGCATCACCAACAAAGCTTCTCAGTGAATCTGCAATAGGTTTCCAACGTTCCTGGCTACTCCATAAAGTGATGTATTGGTTACTTTCATATATCGATTGCAGGAGATGAGTGTTGACCAGCCTGATGGAATCATCTATCCGGCCGTCATGTCCTGCCGCGTAGCCAAGAGCGCTTTCAATGATGTCGGTAGCTTTTATCTCAAGTTCCTGTGGCGTATTGGCAATATCAGTGGCAGGAGGTGGTTTTGCATTGTTGCAAGCCAGCGCAGCGAATAAAATAAAAATAAAGGAGTAATAGACAACGGAGTATAAAACGCCTTTGCTGCTCATAGTTAAGAATGCGATGGTGGTTACCGTTATAATCTACATTGAGCTGAACAAAAACTCAACGGTAAGCGCAACAAAATAAGCAATCCCTCTTGGATTCTCCCGTTGACGCTCACAAATTTTTCCATCAAAATATACAGCGGGACTTTGCGATAGGTTGTCTGTGCTAACAACATGAAGCTCAAAGGGTGAAGTAAGTTAATTTGCGAATAATAAGAGGTTGTTTTCCTTATAAAAATACGAACTGGTTATATTGCAATTATATCAATCACCGCGTCAATATTAATGGGGCCATAAATATGGGGAAAGGTATCCATGCCCGAGGTTGACCATTCTTCTACATAATTGCTGCTAAGTTTTTCGGTATCGATCACAAGTTTTACAAGACCGGTTTGATGATTAAAATATCTTTCTAATACTCCAGCAACCTGGTGTGGCGCGCTGCAATGAATAAAACCTTCGGTTTTCAAAGAAGGCGACTCGTAATAGTTTTTCTCCTTTGCGGCCTTCCATTCAGCTGCGGTGGTAACATGATAAATGATTGCCATGGCTGTTAATGCTTTCCCTGATTGATAATCCTATTGCTGTGTTGTTCCAGTAAAAACAAATCAACTAAAGCGACGGCTGTTGCCGCTTCAAGTATTACGGGCGCTCTAAGTGCCACACAAAGATCATGACGTCCTTTGATGGAAAATGTTTCCACTTTTCCGCTCTCCCAGTTCAGGCTGTTTTGCTCCTTAGGTGTGGAAGCCGTAGGCTTAATTGCAATGCGAAATACAAGTTCATTGCCATTAGTGATGCCCCCTACGATTCCCCCTGCATGATTGGTTCTTGTTTTGCCTTCCATATTTTCGATCGCGTCGTTATGTTGCGAACCAAACATTCTCGCCGCTGCAAAACCACTTCCGAACTCCACACCTTTTACCGCCGGAATGGCGAATGCGATATGCGCCAATTGCGATTCCACCGAATCAAAAAACGGCTCTCCTAATCCAACCGGCAAACCATTGACGCGACATTCGACAATACCGCCAACTGAATCTTTAGCATCAATTGCTTTTTGTAGTCCTTTCTCAAGGTCTGACTCACCGCCAATTTCTGTGACCGCCGATATGATACTTACACCTGTGCCCATTATTTTTTTTGCAATAGCCCCTGCTGCCACAAGTCCGGTTGTCAATCTTGCACTAAAATGTCCACCACCGCGGTAATCTTCGTTTCCACCATATTTTTGGTGGGCAACCCAATCCGCATGACCCGGGCGGGGAATACTTCTTTGTTTTTCATAATCGCTGCTGCGAATATTGTTATTCTCAAAAATTATGGTAATGGGAGCGCCAGTTGTTTTGTTATTAAATAGCCCGCTTTTGAAAAATGGATAGTCTGCTTCCTGGCGGGGCGTGGTACCTTTTTGTTTTCCTCCTTTCCGTCTCTCGAGGTCGGGCAACAGGTCTTCTACTGTTAAGGATAATCCGGCCGGGCAACCGTCAATCACGATGCCCACGGATTCACCGTGTGATTCGCCAAAAATATGGACCCTGAATATGCGACCAAAAGAATTCAAGAGTTAAAGTTGGTTAGTTAATTAAATGATATGGTTTAGAAAATGATGCTCCTATCTCCTCAAGATCATTGTAGAAATCAGGGTAAGATTTTTTAACAGCTTGGGCTTCTTCAAGGGTAGTTTCACCCGCAGCACTCAATGCCGCGACTGCACAGGCCATCGCAATCCTGTGATCGTGCCTGGAATGAACGTGTGCGCCATTTACAACACTGCCACCGCGAATGATCATAATATCATCGATGAGATCAATCTTTACGTTCATTTTACCAAACTCTTCCTGTAATGTGTTTGCCCTGTTACTTTCTTTGTGTGTAAGCCGGCTGACTCCCCGAATCTTAGTATCACCGTTGCAGTAAGCAGCCAGGGCTACCAATGGCGGAAAAAGATCCGGACAATCTGTAGCATCGAATTCAAATGAATTCATTGAAGCAGTATTCAGCTTTATCCCTTTTGCTTCAATTGCAATACCCGCGTTCGCGGCCATCAGCGCATCTACTATACCTTTATCAGCCTGGTTTGAAGTAAGGTCAAGTCCTTTTACCATTATAGAACCCGCGATAGCTCCCGCTACCAGCAAAAAGGCTCCGCCGCTCCAGTCGCCTTCAACGGTATAATGATTGACCTTCAAAGTTGAATAGGGAGTTTCATTTTCAAAATAGAATTCCTTGTAGTCATGGTTAACAGGAGTTTTCATTCCAAACTGTTTCATCACGTCGAGTGTCAGATCAATATAGGGTTTGCTTTTAAGGTTGTTCACTTTAATTGAAATATCTGTAGCATCGGCAGCTGAATACGCCATTAGCAGACCGGTAAGATATTGCGAGCTCAGGGAACCGTCAACTTCAATATTTCGTGGTCTCAACGGTCCTTGAATCTCAAGCGGCAATTTACCGTTGTTACTTTTAATTTTCACATGCAGCCCTGGCAGTATTTCGTCAAAAAAATCCATTGGCCTTGTTACCAGGCTGCCCGATCCATTGACCACGATGTGCTTTTTGCTAAGCGCCACCAACGGCGTAAACATCCGGATGCTAAGGCCTGATTCACCACAGTCAATTTCAGCCGCAACCGGTTTTATTCCTTCGCTGTCGACAATTATTTCTTCCTCTCCTGTTTCCCAGGAAGCACCCAATCGCTTAATGATATCCAATGCTGCTTTATCATCGTTACTGTGACCGGGATTCCTGATAATTGTTTTACCAGGGGTCAGTAATGCGGCTGCACAAGCTCTTTGCATGGAGCTTTTGGATGCCGGGGCTTGTATACTCCCGCTCAACTTTGAAGGCTGTATCGTTACTTTCATAAATTAAACCCCCGGATTAGATCCATTTAAAGCTTTGAAATAATCGATTCCAATTGGGACAAGGGAATTGCTCGTGTCACTCCCTTTCCTATTTTTTCCAGCAATACATAGTTCATTTCCTTCCGCTCCCGCTTCTTATCCATCTTCAGTACATCAAATACCTTTTGTTTGTCAAACGATAAACTGGTCGGTAGCCCATATTTTTCAATCACACTCCTGACACGTTTTGTTTGAGCGAAGCCATTTAATTGTTCGGAAATGACGCAGGCATATGTCATCCCAATTGCAACTGCCTCGCCGTGCATAAGCCGATATTGATTTTCCAGCGCATGACCTAAGGTGTGCCCGAAATTCAACAAGCGCCTTTCATTTCTTTCAAATTCATCCCGTTTTACTATCCCCGCTTTGATCATTGCATTTCGCTGCACCAGCCGGGAAATACTGGTTTTTCCTGCCTGGTATTTTTTCAGCGACATTTTTTCCAATTCGGCAAACATCGTGGTGTCCCTGATGCAGGCGTGCTTAATGATCTCCGCAAATCCATTCTCCCATTCCTTTTGCGGAAGCGAGTTGAGAAAGACCATGTCATGTACTATGAAGGCAGGCTGGCGAATTGTGCCCACCATGTTTTTATAGACGCCGACATCAATACCATTCTTTCCACCAATTGAGGCATCCACCAATGCAAGCAACGACGTTGGTATGAAACCAAATCTTAAGCCACGCATATATACTGAAGCCACATATCCGGCAATGTCCGTAATCACTCCCCCTCCCACGCCAACCAACACTGTCTTCCTGTCTGCCTCATATTCTAGTAACTGAGTAATAATCGAATCGACAGTTGATTGTACTTTAAACTCTTCTCCCGGCTTCAGTACGATTGTTTTCCATCCCTTAAATCGTTTTGCATGGGCACTAAGAATATTCTCGTCAGTTATTAATACAGTCGTCTTCGGGTCGGTAATCTCTTTAAGATGACTGATCCCATAGGCAAAATAAAAGTCAGTGGAGGAACTATTGAACCTATATGTAAGTTTCTTCATCACGACGCTGCGCAATATGTTTAATGCACATTTATGTAAACCCGATCCTTCGGGTCAACTAACTATCCAATACTTTTTTCTGGTGATTGATACTTTCCATGTGCACGGCGTCAAAATATTTTGTGATGAATTCCTTGCTCAAACCAAGCTTTTCCCCTTTGGTTGTCGCCCGCTCCAATATTTCATTCCACCGGTTGGTTTGCAGAATAGTAATGTTATTATCCTTTTTATATTGACCTATCCTATCGGCGATTTTCATCCGCTGGCCAAGCAGTTGCATCAGTTCATCGTCAAGATGATTGATCTGCTGTCGCAATTTTTCGAGCGCAGCATGATATTCATCGGAGTTTACATCTTCCTTTCTCCAGATAATGGATTCAAGCAACTCCTTTAAAAGCTCCGGGGTGACCTGTTGTTTTGCATCGCTCCAGGCATTGTCCGGGTCTATGTGACTTTCGATCATCAATCCGTCAAAGTCAAGGTCGATAGCACGTTGCGCTACCTCCAATAGTATGTCGCGCCGCCCGCAAATATGAGACGGGTCATTGATAATCGGTAACCCTGGATTCCGTCGTTTCATTTCAATGGCTAAATGCCACATAGGTGCATTGCGATAGTCAGTATTGCCGTAAGCCGAAAAACCACGATGAATGAGGCCGATCTGTTTGATACCGGCTCTTGCCACTCTTTCTACCGCGCCACTCCATAGTTCAAGATCCGGATTGATGGGATTCTTAATAAGTACGGGCACATCCACTCCACGAAGGGCATCAGCTACTTCCTGCACACTGAAGGGATTCACGGTCGTTCTTGCCCCGATCCATAAAACGTCCACGTCAAACGTGAGTGCGTCCTGTACCTGTTTACCCGTGGCTACTTCTACTGTAGTCGGCAAACCGGTTAATTTTTTTGCCTGTTGCAACCAGGGCAGTCCCTTGGCGCCGATACCTTCAAACATGCCAGGTTTAGTGCGTGGTTTCCAGATGCCCGCACGAAGCATATCAACTTTACCGGTTGCGGCTAACCGCTGTGCTGTTTCGACGACCTGCACCTCGGTTTCGGCACTGCAGGGCCCGCTGATGATCAGGGGCCTTTTACTCCATGCTCTTTGCACGGTCTCGTTTGTTGTTTGTTCTGATGTTTGCATACTACAAGTTTAAGCTCCTGGCCTTGTACTGCTGCCGGAGATGTTTGTTGTTTATGATTATTAATTTTTTATTCGTTTGTTATTTTAAGAACAAAATGGGCACCACAAAAATCTCAGAGCCTGCCTGCTGCGCCTTTGCGAAATTTCGGCAAAGTTCTCATAACCGCGGTTCCCCAACTATTCAATGATCCTGCGGATCTCATTGGCCTCTTCAATCAAACCCTTTAATTCGTTGCCGTTTTCATTTACAATGCTATCCCTGAATTTTTTCAACTGCTCGATATGTTCATCCAATACGTCCAGTACATTCTCTTTATTCTGTATAAAGATAGGAACCCACATGGCAGGATTGCTTTTTGCCAAACGCACAGTACTCTCGAAGCCCGCTGACGCCAATTCGAAAATCGCGTTCTGTTCCTTTTCTTTTTCCAAAACCGTATTCGCGAGGGCGAAGGAAGTGATATGTGAGATATGACTTACATATGCCGCGTGCAGGTCATGTGCATCAGCCTCCATTTCCAACAGTCGCATTCCGATCTTCTGGTACATGCGTTTTACCCACTCCAGTGCATCAGCATCGCTTTCTTTCGCGTTGCAAATAATTACTGCTTTATTTTCATAGGCGCCACGCACTGCCGCCTGCGGGCCGCTGTATTCGGTTCCCCACATCGGATGCGTGGCCACATATCTCCCCCTTTTGGGATGATGTTTTACGGCATCGATCAATTGACGTTTGGTGGATCCAAGATCAATGACTATCTGGTTGTCGATCTTATCCATAACCACAGGCAAAATCTCCACGAGTTTATCTACAGGTATGGCCAATATAATTACATCCGATTCAGCAATTGCCTGATCAAGGGATCGCACCTCGTCAACAAGTTCCAGCTCTACTGCCTGCCGCGCATGATCAGGGTTCGAATCTACCCCAATCAATTTTGAAGAAAGTTTCTTTTCGTGCAGTTGAATTGCCAACGAACCGCCGATAAGACCCACTCCTACTATGCAGACGTTTTTTCGCTCCATATCAGATCTTAGATTTTGGATTTTGGATTTTGGATTCGCTGAATCGCCTCTTCAAATTTGCCAACCGGCGCACACAAACTCACCCTCACATATTTGCGACCGGCATCACCAAAAATTCCGCCCGGAGTAATGAATACGTTGTTATTGTATAGCACATCATCGCTCAGCACATAGCCATCTTCGTAACTTAACGGAACCTTTGCCCATACAAATAATCCCGCCTGTTCTTTTGAAAACCTGCATTTCAGCAAGCGAAGCAATTCAAAAACTTTTTCCCTCCTTTCCCTATATACAGAATTGACCCCATCATGCCAATCCTTTTCAAATCCGAGTGCTTTTACAGCAGCCAATTGTACCGGTAAAAACATACCACTATCCATATTGCTTTTGAAACGGAGTACTTCATCAATCCTTTCCCTGGCCCCGCAGAGCATGCCCACCCTCCAGCCCGCCATATTATGGCTTTTGCTGAGTGAATTCAATTCGACGACACAATCTTTCGCACCATCGACACTTAACAAGCTCATTGGATGCTCATTCAGGATAAAGCTATATGGATTGTCGTGTATGATAAGGATACCATGAACCTGTGCAAAGGCAACCAATTTTTCAAATAACCTGAATGTTGGCAATTGCCCCGTCGGCATATGAGGATAGTTCACAAACATTAATTTCACTTTCTTTAACCTTGACTTGTCGAGTTTATCAAGATCAGGTTCATAGTTGTTTTTCTCTCTTAACTTATAATCAACACACTTACCGCCCGCCAGCCTGACGGCGCTCCTGTATGTAGGATAACCAGGATTGGGCACCAGCACCTCATCTCCTTTGTTGAGGTAGGTCATACAAACATGCATGATGCCCTCTTTGCTACCAATCAGCGGCAATATTTCGGTCTCTGGATTCAGTTCCACACCGTACCATTTGTTATACCATTGTGCGATGGCGTTACGCAACGGTGCTACGCCTTTGTATCCCTGGTATCCGTGCACGTTTGATCTTGCACTTTCATCATTTAACACTTTGATCACTTCGGGATGAGGTGGCAAATCAGGACTGCCGATACCCAGGTTAATGATGTCCTTACCGGCTTTTTTAAGACCATCTATTTCCCTTAGCTTTTGTGAAAAATAATATTCACCAATACCTTCTAACCTCTTGCTTGTTTGCATATCATTCTGAATCTATTTGCCGTCATTTATTATTCTTTAGTCGCTCCAATCCAGAGTTAGGAATCATACGCTCCTCCCCCGTTGATAAACACCATATATTTTTAATTCTTCCGTGATAGCTCTTATTTCTTCGATTACTTTTTCAAATTGACCAATAGAGTCGAACTCCATATCTGCATGAAAACTGTACCTAAAATCGCTACCGGGAATTGGAAAGCTTTGCAGCTTGCTTAAATTGATCCCTCCGTCTGCAATCCTGGTAAGCACTTTTGCAAGGCTGCCTCTTGAATGATCGGTATGAAAATTTACTGAAGCCTTATTTGCTCCTTCAACAGGTTGCGCAAAGTCTTCATGTTGCAATACCAGGAATCGCGTATAGTTGTTTTTTAGGGTATGAATATTTGGTGCGATGATATTGAGATCAAATAACTCTGCCGCCAACCGGCTGGCAATTGCCGCAATATGTTTGCTCTTGTGCTGATGTATCTGTTTAGCACTTAAAGCTGTATCATCTGTTTCGACCAGTTTCCATTTATACTTATCGAGGAAATCATAACATTGCTGCAGGGCCATGGTATGAGAATGAACCTCCTTAATATCCTGCAGTTTTACACCCGGGTTTACCATCAGGTTTTGCTTAATAAGCAAATACACCTCACCTATAACTTTTAAATTGCTTTTCTGCAGTAAATTATAATTTGGCAAAATGCTTCCGGCGATCGAATTTTCAATCGCCATCACTCCGCCATCACTGTCCTTTTTGCTTGAAGCAATCTTAATAACGTCCCGGAATGTATCGCAGGGCACTGCATCCACGTCTTTTCCAAAAAAATGCCGTGCTGCTTCCTGGTGAAAACTGCCTTCGTATCCCTGGATTGCAATACGATCTGCTTTCTGACCCCTGCCAGTTTCAATACCGGTTTGAATCGAACGGTTGGTTGAAGCAGCTGTTCCTTTTTCGTCAGCTGGCAGTAAATGTTTTGTCTTAACCGGCTCTTTCATTACTTCATTTTTTCAAATTATAACGTTTTTCAGGCTTCAGATCTAACCCGATGTGAACGTGCCACTATAAAAAATCCCGGCCGTTTGGCCGGGATCGTTATGTTGATTTTTTAGTTCGGTTATTTTATTCTCAACAAAAGCATTCCCGGCTTTATTTTAAAGTAAAAGAAGCTAAAATAAAAACCAAAGAATGTGTTTGCCTTTGTCATGATGAAACAAATATAAACCAGATACAGATACCAGCCATTATTTTCCTCCGGTTTTTTTAGGCCGCAACATTTAGCTTTTCCTTTTGCCACCACTTTCTGCATCATTCATTCTTATCTTTCGCCCCCTGTAGTTTTTACCGTCAATAGCCTTGATCATTTTTCTGCCTGCCGAAGGCTCTATTTCGATCCAGCTATTCATTTCCTTCATGTCTATGCGACCCAATACTTCTTTCTTCAAATCGCTCATATCAAGAATAAACTGTAAAAAGCTAGCCTTATAAAAGCCATCTTTGGTGCCGAGATTTACAAACAGTCGTTGGTAAGTTCCGACTCCCCCATCTCCCGCACGGCCACGTCCAAAGTTTCTACCCTTGTCATCCCTGCCCCGCGCATTTGAAGACGTTCCATCGGATTTTTCTTTTCTCGTGTCATGTCCGCGCATATTAAGGTCAGCGGCATTTTCATAGTATTTTAAAAATCGGTCAAATTCCAGTGCGGCGACGCGTTGCATGATCTCTTCTTTGTCGATGGATGCAAACTTTTCTTTAAGGAGCGGAAGATAGGTTTCATATTCTCCATGACTGATGTCTGCCCGCAGCATACGGTCGATAAAATGAAAGAACTGTTTGCGACATACATCCTTCCCGCTGGGAATATCCATTTTGTGAATTCGGGTAGCCACCAGTTTTTCAATTTGCTTTAACCGGTATATTTCTTTCGGTGTAACAATGGAAATTGAAATACCACTCTTTCCCGCGCGGCCCGTGCGGCCGCTCCTGTGGGTATATACCTCTGTATCATCCGGCAATTCATAATTGATAACATGGCTGATTCCCTGCACATCGATGCCGCGCGCAGCTACATCCGTAGCAATCAGCAACTGGATGCTTTTATCCCTGAATAGCCCCATCACCTTGTCTCTTTGCTGCTGCGTGAGATCACCATGTATTGATTCAATGTCATAACCTTCGCGGGTCAGTTGTTCCGCAACATCCTGGGCATCTGCTTTCGTTCGCGTAAAAACAATACCATATAAGCCGGGATTAAAATCGATAATACGCTTTAGCGTTTCATATCGGTTGATGTGTTGGGTCAGGTAATACTGGTGATCGATATTGGCATTACCTTCGTTTACTTTTCCAATGGTAATTTCAAAGGGTTTATCCATATAGCGTTTGCTGACCTGTCTTATCTCTTGGGGCATCGTTGCGCTAAATAACCAAATGCTTTGCCGGTTGGGTGTATTTTTCAGTATGAACTCAATATCATCCTTAAAACCCATGTTAAGCATCTCGTCGGCCTCATCGAGTACCACATAGTGTATTTTTTCCAGGTTGATCGCCTTTCGTTCGATCAGGTCAATTAAGCGACCCGGCGTCGCAACGATGATATGAGTTCCTTTCTTGAGTTCCTTTATCTGCATGGAGATGGAAGTACCACCGTAAACGGGCGTTACCGAAACCTGTCCAACCCCTTTTTTAAAGCTATCGAGGTCATTTGCAATTTGCAGGCACAACTCACGAGTAGGGCAAATTATTAATGCCTGCGGGAAACGTTCCGCTTTATCAATCAATTGTAATAACGGTAATCCAAATGCTGCTGTTTTCCCCGTGCCGGTCTGCGCAAGACCAATAAAATCCTTCGTTCCTTTCAACAAGACCGGGATTGCCTTTTCCTGGATGGGTGTAGGTTGTTTAAACCCTAATGCATTAACAGAACGTAACAAAGCTTCCTCAATTCCTAACGATTCAAATGTGATCACTAATTATAAAATTTAAGATGATTTCGACAACAGGGACGCAAAGGTAGTTGTTTTAAATATTGAGAGGAGATTATAAGAACTGTCCAAACGAAATGGTTAAAAAGCTTTTGGAATATCATAAAAAAACCGTCCCGATTCCTCGAGACGGCCCCTAACGATTGCTTGCCAATAAACTTATTTTTTCGTTGTGTCTGGTTTTGCAGTTGTATCCTGAACAGAAGGAGCGGCAGTTGTATCAACCGGAGCTGGAGCCGGCGCAACAGTGGTTGTATCTTCTTTAACCTCTGTTTTGCTTTCGTTATTACAGGCTACGAATCCAAGGCTAGCTATAGCTAACACGATAAAAAGCTTTTTCATTTCGATTTTTATTTTTGTTTTATGAAATATTTCAACCTTTATACTCAAAGGATGAAAAGGTAACCCACCCGGTTAAAAAAAGTTTTTCAGGCTGCCGGAGGGTTACTATTTTTAAAAAAAAGTATTAAATAACGGCTAGTGAACCCTGAGAATAACGAACGAACACTATTGCAAGGATTAGCACGCAACGATAGAAAAGCCGTTGAAACGATCTACAAAGAGAATTATACCACTGTTCAGGCACTGATTATCAATAACAACGGTTCGGCAGACGATGCGAAGGATATATTCCAGGAGGCTATGATTGTTCTCTATGAAAAAGCCAGGTCAGGAACTTTTGAGCTTAGCTGCCAGATAAAAACTTACGTTTATTCGGTTTCGCGAAGGTTATGGCTTAAAAGATTGCAGCAGGCAAACCGCTATAGCGCTGATATTGGAAACGCTGATGGCGTTGTACCGGTGGAAGAAGACATTGATGAGCACGAAAGACGCGATGCCGAGTTCGATATGATGGAAAAAGCAATCCAGGGACTCGGTGAGCCATGTAAGAGTCTTTTGGAGGCATTTTACCTGCGAAAAATGAATATGCAGGAAATAGCCACCGCCTTTGGATATACTAATGCTGAAAACGCCAAAACGCAGAAGTATAAGTGCCTTATGAGACTGAAAAAAATATTCTTTTCTCATTATAAAAACGGAACTGAGGATGAAAGAAAGTAATGATATAATGATTCTTGACGCAGTGGAGCGTTATATCCGCGGTGAAATGAACCCGGATGAGCGATTGTTTTTCGAAAACCTCCGTAAAACGAACGGCGAGATTGACCAGCTGGTGGTTGAGCATACTTTGTTCCTTCAGCAAATGAATCGTTTTGGCGAATGGAAAAAGTTTAAGTCAAACCTGCATGAAGTTCATACCGACCTTGCACAGCAGGGTAAGATTAAAGCCGATAAGCTGAAAGGCGGAGCGAAAGTTGTTTACATCTGGAAAAAATATAAGAGGGTAGCCGCCATTGCCGCTTCGATTGCTGGTATTACTGCTATAACCATCAGTTCGCTGGTCTGGTCCATTTCGCCGAAACCGGATAACCAAAAATTGCAGGACCTGAGCCGTGATTTGCAAAGAGTAAAAGAGGATCAGCGTAAATATAATTCAGAAGTAACCAAGGAGGTTAATACGCTGAAAAACAAAATAACGGTTCCGGTGAAAGAGATCGATTATAAATCCGGGGGATCGGGATTTATCATTGATCCGAAGGGTCTGCTGGTTACTAATGCGCACGTTGTAAAAGATGCAAAAAACATAGCGGTGCAGAACAGGTCAGGAAACAGTTTCAATGCCACCATCATTTTTCTCGATAAGGAAAAGGACCTGGCTATCTTGAAAATTGAAGACGAAAACTTCAAGCCCTTCACTTCTATACCTTATTCAATCAGTAAATCGACAACCGATCTCGCTGAACCTATTTACACCCTGGGATACCCGCGGGATGAAATTGTGTACGGAGAGGGATACCTGAGTGCTCAAACAGGATTCAAAAATGACACCCTTAGTTGCCAGATATCCATTCCCGCCAATCCGGGCAATAGCGGTGGTCCGGTAATGAATAAACAGGGAGAAGTAATTGGAATTTTAAGCACGAGAGAGACTTCAGCAGAAGGTGTGGTATTTGCTTTGCGGGCAAGACATATCCATAATGCATTGAATGAACTGAAAAAGGATACTTCATACCAAAGAATAAAGTTATCCAGCAGGTCATCGCTAAATGGTCTTGAAAGGACGCAACAGGTAAAGAAAGTAGAGGATTATGTGTTTATGGTTAAAGTAAGTCGATAGTTTTTCATTCCGGATAATTAAAAAACCACCTCTCTGCCGGGGTGGTTTTTTTAATGTTTTGACCGAAAGTGCTATGTCCACAGGCGCTCAGGATACTCTCCTTGTTTGACAAGCTCATTCAGGCTCTTCTCAACAAAGGGAGCATCTTCTTTATACGTTACGCCGAACCACGATGAGGATGTCGGTATTACTTCTATCTTTCCGCCTTCCTGGATAAATTGGTCGGCAACGATCGGAATAAAAAATTCTGATTTAATATCCATGCCGTGTTGGCGGAGAAATTCACGGAAAAGCTTTTGTGTATACGAAAAATAAGAAGGATCAAAACACCAGAAATTCATTGATACACGCGTATTCCTGGATAGTTCCTTTGGCTCTTTACCATCGTCTACTGTAATCTTACCGTCTTTCATCCCGATATTAATACGTTCAGTTATGCCAACGAGATTGCCCGAATGATCCAGCGAACAAACTCCCCTGTTCACTGTTCCATGATCAGACAATGTTTTCGTCAGGTCATACCCGATTATTGCATAATTCTTCTCGTTACAGTCGTTGATTAAAAAATCTGCAGCTTCTTCAAAAGCATTGTGGCCATAAAAATCGTCAGCGTTGATTACGGCGAAGGGTTCATCAACAACATCCATGGCACACAGTACAGCGTGAGAAGTACCCCACGGTTTCTTTCTTTCTGCGGGAAACTCGTAGCCTTCTGTAAATGCGCTCATGTCCTGGAACGCATATTCTACTTTTACCCGGTCTTCCAATTTTGGTTCGAATATTTCTTTAAAATCGTTATGAAACTCCCGTCGGATAATAAACACAATTTTGTCAAATCCTGTGCGTATGGCATCGTAAATGGAATAATCCATGATGGTTTCACCCGCGGGCCCAAAGCCCTGGATCTGTTTCATACTGCCATATCGGGACGCCATGCCGGCCGCAAGTATTACCAATGTTGGTTGCATAAGGTGCTTAATTTTTTGGGCGCTAAAATAATCTAAATTCGTTAGCCATTCAACCTATTTGAAATAGTTTATGCTGCAAGGATTGGCGTTTGATGAAATAACAGTTGATGACATTAGCTTTCTTTATCATTCAGTTAAAGCATCGGTTCTCAGGCTTGACAAAATCAGTCCTGTAGTTTCGGGAAATAAGTGGTTTAAACTCCGTTTTTACCTGGACGAAGCGGTTAGACTGAAGAAAAAAGGAATAGTGACTTTTGGGGGACCCTGGTCCAATCATATTGTTGCCACAGCGGCCATCTGCAACATGAATGGCTTCGAGTCATTGGGCATTATACGTGGTGAGGAGCCAGAAAATTTTTCATTGACGCTGCAACAGGCAAAACAAGAGAAAATGCAGTTGCACTTTGTTTCCCGATCTGATTATCGAAACCAAAAAATTCCTGACACAATTTCAATTGACGATTATCTCCAGGTACCTGAAGGTGGATATGGCCTGCATGGCGTGGCAGGAGCATCGACAATTTTAGATTATTGCACAGCCGATTTCACACATTGTGTTTGCGCAGCAGGAACAGGCACGATGATGTCAGGTTTAATTGACCGTATTTCGCCGGTGCAAACCGCAATCGGAATAAGCGTGCTCAAAAATGCAGGGGAACTGCCAGAAAAGATAACTTCACTCACCGATAATAAAAAAAACAACTGGCAAATAATTGAAGACTATTCCTTTGGTGGATATGCGAAGCATCACCCGGTATTATTACGATTTATGAATGAGTTTTACCGCGACACGGGTATACCATCTGATTTTGTTTATACGGGGAAATTATTCTATGCGGTTTCTGCGCTAATCAAAGAAAACTACTTCCCGGCGGAAAGCAAATTACTTGTAATACACAGCGGAGGATTGCAAGGCAACCGTTCTCTAAGAACCGGTACGTTAATCTTTTAGTATTCTTGGAAGGGTGTGGTATATTTGTTGCTTAATGGCAAATGAATCCATATCTTGTCGTACACCGCTTATGACAAAACGCATCCTGTACTCAAGCTTTCTCCTTTTCATCATATACAATTTCCTGTTGACTGAAGTCATTGCGCAGCAGCAGGCCGATACGCTTCCGAAATTTTCCCTGAAGAATGTTGGCGGAAACCGAATTGTAATCGGCTGGGCTAACCAATTTGAAACAGTCAGGCAGATCAGCATCCAGAGATCATTTGATAGCCTGAAAAATTTTAAGACAATTCTTACGGTTCCTGATCCATCTATTCCCGAAAATGGATACGTGGATACAAAGGCAAGCAACGATCATATGTTTTACCGGCTCTACATCATGCTGGATAAAGGTGCTTTTCTTTTTAGTGACCCAAAACGACCCGTGCTTGATACCGTTGTAAAAAAAGTAGCAGCAGTGAAAACGGAAATGCCGAACATGAATGCACCAGTGATTATTAAGGACAGCGTGCTTATAGGCCCTGTAAATAATAACAATCGTCCCAGGGCAGATGTATTTGTTCCATCAACCCGGGTATTTACGTTTAAAGACGGTTACGTACGCATTTTGCTGCCGTCGGCTGGCGATAAAAAATATCGCATAAAGTTCTTTACTCCTGACGACGAGTTACTTTTTGAACTGAAAGACATTAAGGAAAAAGACTTTAAGATCGACAAAACCAACTTTTATCATTCGGGTTGGTTTAAGTTTGAGCTTTACGAAAATGAAGAGCTGCTCGAAAAGAATAAGTTCTACTTGCCGAAGGAATTTTGAACAGTGGGCAGTTTACAATTCGCAATAGGCAATTGGCAATAGGTAAAGTCCATCAGTATTTTTAGATTTCGACGTCGGCGGTTACCAGTTGAGCATCGAATACCGTTTCGAAATTGCGTTTTACTTTCTCTTTTACTTCTTCGATATTCACTTCGTGACCCAATTCTTTTTGCAGTGAAGTCACCTGTTTGTTTTGAATACCACAGGGAATTATAAAATTGAAATAATTAAGATCAGTGTTCACATTGAATGCGAAACCATGCATCGTGATCCAGCGGCTGCTTCGGACCCCGATTGCACAGATCTTCCTTTCACGTCCCTTGATGTCAGGGTCAATCCAAACTCCTGTTTCGCCCGGAGAACGTCCCGCTGCGATTCCATATTCCAGTAATGTTAGAATGATCATCTCTTCGATATTCCTCAGGTACCTCCCGATGTCGGTATAAAATTTTTCCAGGTCAAGAATAGGATATCCTACAATTTGACGGGGACCATGAAACGTGATATCCCCGCCGCGATTCGTATGAAAAAAATCTATACCCCTGGTCTTCAGGTTCTCCTCGCTCAATAACACATTTTGAATATTGCCACTTTTCCCCAAAGTGTAAACGGGCGGATGCTCGACAAAAAGAAGGAAATGGCGGGTATCGGTGTCACTGCCCAAACTGTTGGTATTTCTGTTTGCAAAAGGAGATTCGCTGGTTTGGCCATGCAACGGCAGCTCAACAAAGGTTGCGGCCTGGCTGCGGGCCAAAGTCTTTCGTCTTACGTTGTCCTGCAGCAAAGACTCCTGGTAATCAAGGGCTGCCTTGTAGTCCATCAGTCCAAGATCCTTGAAAAAAACATCCTGTGTGTGCATATCCGACCACAAATTTACATGCTCAAAATTTAAGGGAAGACTATAAAAAACAATCTAAAATGTACATATTTGTATGTTTACTTAGTCCCTGATCATCAGGCTGCCTTCAGGCGGGACAAATTGATGAACAGAATAGTAGAGTCCTACCAGGATAAACCGCCAGAATAATTTCCGGAAAGTTGAATAAAGTAAATGTATAATCAATGAAAGAACAGCCGGGCGCGAAGCAGGAGCCAAATAACAATGATGATGAGCTCTATGAACGGTTTAGCATTACTGTGGACAAGGGCCAGGAACCCCTTCGTATCGACAAATTCCTGATAAATCGCCTTGAAGGTGCCACCCGAAATAAGCTTCAGCAGTCCATTAATTCGGGCATGGTGCTGGTCAACAATAAAGAGATCCGGTCGAATTATAAGGTAAAACCAAATGATGAGATCATCGTTTATTCGGATTCGGACCCGGAACAGACGGAGGTTATCCCGCAGAAAATGCCGCTTAACATTGTTTTTGAGGACGATTGGGTAATGGTGATCAATAAGCCGGTAGGCATGGTAGTCCATCCGGGCAGCGGAAACTACTCAGGAACCCTTCTTAACGGTGTAGCCTGGTACCTGCAACAAGCAAACCCGGCTGTTTCAGAAACACTCCTACCCAGATTTGGACTAGTGCACCGAATCGACAAGAATACGAGTGGGCTGCTGGTGCTGGCGAAAAATGATCACGCGATGCGCATGTTGGCCAAACAATTTTTTGATCACACTGTAAGACGTCAATATGTAGCCCTGGTTTGGGGCGATGTAAAAAAAGAGGACGGGATCATCAATGCAAATATTGGCCGTCATCAACGTTTCAGGAAGTTATTTGCGGCTTACCCCGATGGCGATTTTGGGAAGGAGGCAATCACATATTACAAAGTTTTGGAACGATTTGGATATGTCACGTTGGTGCAATGTGTGCTCGAAACCGGTCGCACCCATCAAATAAGAGTGCATATGAAACACATCGGTCACCCCCTTTTCAGCGATGATTTTTATGGTGGAGACAAGATATTAAGGGGAACCGTTCACGCCAGGTATAAGCAGTTCGTTGAAAATTGTTTCGAAATTTGTCCAAGGCAGGCTCTTCACGCAAAAACATTAGGATTTACACACCCGCACACCGGCAAAGAAGTATTTTTCGATACCAATCTTCCTGAAGATATGGCCGCCGTTATCGAGAAATGGAGAAATTACGTGAGAATTCCGGGAAGGATAAATGGTAATAGGTAATAGGCAATGGGCAATAAGCAATAGACAATTGGCAATAGGCAATGGGCAAATAATTAGTTGGTGAAGTCAAATAGCGTTGCAGTAAACATTCCTCTTTCTCTTTTTTTAAAGACAACGTCCCAGTTGCCATTATAACGTAATGTTTTTGGAACAAGGTGGTCTCCGAATTTAGTCATTTGGACTTCCATGCTCACATCAAAGTCGTAAGCCCCCGCGTCGTAACTCAAACTGTAATTGCGTGCCATCACTTCCATGGTTTTGGCATCAAACCAGGTGACCATATCATCGATAACAATTTTATCGCGTTCGCCTGCGGAAAGACTTTCCTTTGCTTTAATTGAAAAAAGATAGCACGGTTTGCCTTCGTAGTCAGCCTGGTCTATCAGGAAATCATAGTACATCGCCACATCCGGGTCAAAAACATTTATTTTATTCCCAATAAAAGGAATGCCCGGAATTTTCTTGCCAGGATTGAAAAACAACATTTTTAATTGTTCTTTATGTTTTGCCGTTCCTGATTTTCCCCTGGCATCAAACGATGTTCCCTTTACAATGTTAGTTTCGCCGCAAACAGTATCATTGGTGAAAAACAAGCCTGCATACAACTCCGCTGTGTAATAATTATAACGCCGGTCTGCATTATAAAAATCTCCTTCGGTAGTCTCCGATAAAACTTCCATGCTACGGCAACCATTCGAGTGGGTTTGACGCGTTTTACTTTGCAAGGAAGCCTTTTGCTTACCTTTTTTGTCGACGATCCGGATTTCGTTTAGCGATGTAAATCCCAATATGTGCAGAGTCTTGAACGCTTTGTAAAATGTCGTATCGTTTTTAACCCGCTCAATAAACCGGGGAACATTAATATCTGTTCTCACGATAACCTCGGAAAGGCTGATCATGCGTGCAAGCCGTTCATTCTCCAGGGAATCCTTCTGCTGTGCAAAGCCGTACTGAATGGTTAATAAAGAAAAGGATACGAAAGAAACGAGTGTTTTCATTATGCCTATTTATCCGGAAAAAGCATTTTATAATTCACCTTGATTTTGCCTTTGGATATGTCGCTCAGTTTTCCGCGCATTAGTTTTCTTTTCAACGGCGAAACGTGGTCAATGAAGAGCTTTCCTTCAAGATGGTCGTATTCATGCAAGATGACGCGGGCAGTAAGACCCTGGAATATTTTCTGGTGGCTTTCGAAATTTTCATCCTGGTATTGCAATGCCACCACCCGCCGTCTCGAAATATCTTCCCTGATTTTGGGAATGCTCAGGCAACCTTCGTTGTACAACCACTCATCACCATTTAAGTCCATAATATGGGCATTAATAAAGACACCTTTTATGCCCGGCGCATCCGGGTAGTCTTTTCTTTCGGATTCTTTCATGCCGGAAAACATCTGCAGCGTATCTACAACAAACAGCCTTATGTCTTTATTTATCTGCGGTGCAGCCAGGCCCACTCCTGCACTGGCATACATGGTTTCCCACATATCTTCAACCAATTTTGCCAAACCTGGGTAATCAGGCCCAATCTCGGTAGCTATCTTCCTCAGAACAGGGTGACCGTACGCAACTATCGGAAATACCATACCCTCAAATAAAAATTAGGTTTTCAATTAATTGAGACTGCAAATTTAGGTCAACACGTCGTATTATTCTCCTTTAGTGTTATGTTGCCCCGATGTACTCCTGGAGCATAATGGTGGCGGCTATTTCATCAATCAATGCCTTATTTCTCCGCTGCATTTTCTTCATTCCCATTTCAATCATGGCATCCTTTGCCATTTTTGACGTAAAGCGTTCATCCACTTTCTTTATTGGCAAAGAGGGGAAATTTTTTTGCAATTCTTTAATACATTTTTCGACCAGTTTCGTGGCATGAGTGTCGGAATCATCCCAATTTTTCGGTTCACCAATGATAATTAATTCCACTTCTTCCTTTGAAAAATAATCTTTCAAAAAAGAAATAAGTTGAGGGGAATCAACTGTAGTTAACCCCGAGGCTATGATCTGCAACGGATCTGTCACCGCCAGGCCGGTTCGCTTAAGGCCGTAATCTATAGAGAGTATGCGAGCCATGTTGTTCGGGGTTTGAGGTTTGAAGTTTGAGGTTCGAGGTTTGAGGTCAGTGCTGGTAAGGCAGAATGAGAATTCGCGGAACATTAAAACTTTTGGCTAATGAACATATCTGCGATGACAAAAACTGCAAAAACAACAGAGGCTATTCCATTAGCGGTCATAAAAGCGAGATTTATTCTTCGCAGATCATCGGGCTTGACAATTGAGTGCTGGTAAATTAACATGCCTGTAAAAACGATAACGCCAATCCAATACAACCAACCGAAACTTGCATAAAAACCGGCCGCGACGACACAAGCGGCACAAAGGATATGCAATACTTCTGATATTCTCAACGCCTTTGATTTACCTAACCAGGCGGGAATAGAAAACAATTTCTGCGATTTATCAAAGTCTTCGTCCTGCAAGGCATAAATGATATCAAAACCGCTTACCCAGAAAATAACTGCCAGGGAAAACAAAATGGGTGACAAGGTAAATTTTCCCGTAACCGCCAGGTAGGCCCCTATTGGTGCAAGCGACAACCCAATCCCTAATATCAAATGGCAAAAGGCGGTGAACCTCTTTGTATAACTATACCCCAGTACTACCAATAAAGCCACTGGCGATAAAAAGAAGCAAAGCTTATTAATAAAAAAAGTACAAACAATAAATAAAACGCAATTGATGATCGTAAATAACAGCACACTGTTGGCCCGGAGAATTCCGGCTGGGATCTCTCTTATAGCCGTCCTGGGATTTCTTGCATCAAAACTCCGATCGAGATAACGATTAAAAGACATTGCGGCACTTCGCGCGAAAACCATACACAAAATGACCAGGATGAATTTTATCGATAGGTTGCTCCAATCAAACTGCTGGGGAAAAATAGCTGTATGCCAACCCGGAACGATGGATGCGTATGCAAATACCCCCAAAAAAAAACCAATCATTGCGAAAGGCATCGCAAAGATGGTATGAGAGAATTTAATTAAACTCAGGTAATTTTTTACTCGGGACATATTACAAATTTATGCCGTTTTATGCCTGCTTTTATTTACTAAGCCAATCTCGTCCTCACAATTTCCCACAACACTACACCTGCGGCGGTTGCAATATTTAATGAATGTTTCATTCCAAGCTGTGGAATTTCTATGCACCCGTCACAAAGAGCAATGGTTGATTGCTCAATGCCGCTCACTTCGTTTCCGAATATGAGCGCTGTTTTATCTGTTACACTTATCTTTTCAAGTGAGATGCTGTTCAAAACCTGTTCAATCGCGAATACTTTGAAGCCATTCAATTTCAACTCCTCAATTGCCCCACCTGCACTGGTGAAATGTTTCCATTGTACTGTCTCTTCGGCCCCTAAAGCCGTTTTTTTTATTTCTTTATGGGGAGGTTTGGCAGTGTACCCTGTTAAATAGATGGCCTCGATTAAAAATGCGTCTGCAGTACGAAACACACTACCTACATTGTAGGCGCTGCGTACATTTTCCAACACAACAACCAGGGGAATTTTTTGAGACAGCTTGAATTCTTCGACTGATTTCCGACCCAATTCGTCCATTTTCAATTTTCGCATGACGCTCGCCCCGAAGACGGGAATGATTTTATTAAAGGGTGCGAAGATAAAAAATGATCACGTGCCGGCATCTTATAGGCAAACCCATATAAGCGGTCAGAGGCTCATACCCCAGTTGATCAGTGCATCAACTTCTTCAGGTAAACCATCTTTCCATGTGTCCGACCTCTTATGACCCAGCCGAACGATCACCGTTCTTTTGGAAGGAATGACTATTGTATACTGACCTAAGATGCCCCTTGCAAAAAATACACCCGGGTATTGCGGCCGGATCCACCACTGGTATCCATAATAATCGCAATCCAGCCCATCATCATCGGGTTTATGGCATGCCGTGATTGATTGCAAATAGTAAACCGAATCAATAATTGTATTTCCTTTCCATCGTCCGCTGTCAAGCATGAGCTGGCCAATCCTTGCAAAGTCGCGGGCATTGCTGTTGAAGCAGCAAAATGCTTTTTCATTGCCGTTGTCTTTATCCAAACTCCACAGAGCCGGGTGTTCTGCACCCAATGGTTGCCATAATTTTTCCGATGCATATTCACTCATTGACTTCCCGGTGGCTTTTTGAAGAATAAGACCCAGCAATTCCGTGTCCCCCGATTTGTAGGAATGCCGGGTGCCTGGTTCCGTAACAATTCGTACACCTGTCGCTGTCTTATAGAGGTCACCACCATAATAGGATTCAGTGGTAATCGAAAGCGGATTCGCATAAGCTTCATCCCAGTTGCTGCCACTGCTCATTGTGAGCAGGTCTTTTATCTTCAACTTTGCCGCCAGGCCATCTTTAAATTCAGGAAGAAAATCACTCACCGGTTCATCAACGGACTTTATTTTTCCTTCCTTGATGGCGACGCCGATTAATAAACTGGTGATACTTTTGGCCATGGAGAAAGAATTGGACCAGGATGAATCGCTGTAACTATCCCAATACTTTTCGTAAAGCAGCGAATCGTTTTTTATCACAAGAAGGGCAACGGTTTTGATGCCCGTGAGCAGTTGACCCAGCGAATCCGGGCAATTAAACTTATTATAGGATGCCGACACCGGCCATGGCTGTCCACTTCCCTTCCTTACGGTGTTATTATCAAAGATTTTATAGTCATCGATGCCGGCATAACCATAATAAACCGCCTTAAACAGATAGGTTCTCCCGGAAATAAAAGCATAGGCAATGCATAAACCAATGACCGACACCAGGACGATCAGCGTTCCTTTGAGAATTTTCTTCATAATGGCTATTTATTCAAATAATTTCCAGTTGTGCGGGAAATCTGTTACTAACACAAATATCCGGCGTCCGGTCGACAAGTTTAACGGAATCCATCGCGTTATTATTATTTATGCACGTCCGGTTTTAAAAAGATTAGTTCCCTTGACACTTCCTTAAATTTGCGACTCTTCAGAAGAAGTAATAATAAATGGGGAAAACGAAAGTTGAGGAAACTCCTATGATGCAGCAGCACCGGGCGATCAAGCAGAAATACCCGGATGCTATTTTGTTGTTTCGGGTTGGAGACTTTTATGAAACCTTTGGACAGGACGCAATCCTGGCTTCACAGGTGTTGGGCATTACTTTGACCAAACGCAATAACGGGGCTGCCTCGTCTCTCGAACTCGCCGGCTTTCCACACCATGCCCTGGATGCGTATCTGCACAAGCTTGTAAAAGCAGGTTACCGCGTTGCTATCTGCGACCAGCTTGAGGATCCAAAGATGGCAAAGGGAGTTGTAAAGAGAGGAGTTACCGAAATGGTTACTCCCGGAACAACTACCAATGACAAATTGCTCGAACACCGAAGCAATAATTTTTTAGCAGGAATCCATTTTGCAGAAAACGAACATTATGGCCTGTCATTCCTTGACGTATCCACGGGTGAATTCTTAATCGCTGAAGGTGACCGCGAATATGCCGACAAATTACTGCAAAGTTTCCGGCCCGCAGAAGTCGTATTCCAGCGCAACAAACAAAAGATCTTCAAGGAATATTTTGGTGGCAAAATGTACACGTACACGCTCGATGAGTGGGCCTTTGATTCAAATTATGCGCTCGAGGTTTTATTAAAACATTTCCAGACTCATTCACTGAAGGGATTTGGTGTAGATGATCTTACATATGGGCTGGTTGCCGCCGCTGCTGTTTTGCACTATCTGAAAGACACCGAGCACCCTAATCTCCAGCATATCGTTTCAATACAACGAATCGACCGCGATGATTTTTTGTGGATGGATCGCTTTACGATAAGAAACCTGGAATTGATTGCCGCAGCGGGCGAGGGCAACCATACATTGCTCAGCGTTTTAGATAATACGGTGTCTCCCATGGGAGCAAGATTGCTGAAACGATGGATCATTTTCCCATTGAAGGACATCATCAGAATAAATGAACGCCTCGACTTAGTGGAATTTTTTATAAAGGAAACGGACCTTCGCAACAAGATCTCGCATTCCATTAAACAATGCGGGGATATCGAACGACTCGTTTCAAAGATTCCCGCAAAAAAAATCAATCCAAGGGAAGTACTTCAACTGGCGAGAGGCCTTCACCAGGTTGATATCATCAAAAAACTATGCACGAATTCAACAAATGAATATTTGAAACGGCTGGGCGATGCATTGAATCCCTGTCCATATATCGCTGAAAAAATATTCAAAGAAATCATCGAAAACCCGCCTGCACTCACTTCAAACGGCGGAATGATAATGAGAGGTGTGAGTGAGGAATTAGATGAACTCAGGAATATATCGCAAAGCGGCAAAGAATACCTCGTATTGCTGCAACAGCAGGAAATCGAAAAAACGGGCATCAATTCGTTAAAAATAGGCTTCAACAATGTATTCGGTTATTACCTGGAAGTAACAAACCTTCACAAAAATAAAGTTCCGCCCGAATGGATGCGCAAGCAAACGCTTTCAAATGCAGAACGGTTCATAACCCCCGAGCTAAAAGACTATGAAGAAAAAATAACCGGGGCCGAAGAAAAAATACTGGCGCTGGAGCTCCAATTGTATGAATCATTATTAAACGAACTGAACGATTACCTTGCCCCGGTGCAAAGCAATGGGAACATCGTGGCAGTTCTTGATTGTACATGCTCGTTTTCTACAAATGCCATACACTATCATTACAAGAAGCCTACGCTTCACACGGGTGAAGAATGGATGGTAAAAGAAGGCCGCCACCCGGTAATAGAGCGAAACCTGGCGCCTGGTGAAAGTTATATTCATAACGATCTTGTGCTCAACAAGACCGATCAACAAATAATTATTCTCACCGGCCCAAATATGAGTGGTAAGAGTGCATTGCTCCGGCAAACAGCCCTGATTACCCTGATGGCCCATATCGGAAGTTTCGTTCCTGCCTCAGAAGCAAGAATTACACTTACCGACAAAATATTCACACGTGTTGGCGCTTCTGATAATCTCAGTGGTGGCGAGTCCACCTTTATGGTTGAAATGAATGAAACTGCCTCCATCATCAATAACGTCACTGCGCAAAGCCTGATATTGCTGGATGAGATCGGGCGCGGTACCTCAACCTATGATGGTATTTCTATTGCCTGGAGCATTGCCGAATATCTTCATAACACGGCGCAGCGCCCCATTACATTATTTGCGACGCATTATCACGAATTGAATGAGCTGCAGGAAAAACTTCCAAGGGTGAAGAATTTTCATATCACCAATAAAGAAGTAGGAAATAAAATCATCTTTCTTCGAAAATTAGCGCCGGGCGGCAGCACACATAGCTTTGGTATTCATGTTGCGAAAATGGCGGGCATGCCACCCGCTCTGATCAGCAGGGCCAATGAAATCTTAACGCAGCTGGAGTCTATGCATGTTGGCGACGAACAAAATGAAAAGTCCGCAGGCGACCAGGAAAATATTTCTTCTAAAATCAAACGCCTGTCGTTACCACAAATGCAGCTCTCTATTTTCGATGTTCATACGGAAACATTTGACGAAATAAGAAAATTACTGGAGGGTCTCGACATCAATCGCCTCACGCCGGTTGAAGCACTTTTGAAATTGCAAGAGATTAAAAGTAAGTTGAAGTAAAAGAACGAGCCAGAAGAACCAAGAACCAAATCTCAAGAACCAAATAAGAACCAAAAAGCAAATCACAAGAACCAAAGAAAATTTAAACCGGAAATTGGTTTAGAGTTTATGATTTAAGCCTTGAAATTTATTTGGATCCTGGATCTTGGGATTTGGTTCTTATCATAAGTAGCTCAGCCACCATTTATGCTTTACATTAGCCGTCTTATATTGGTCATACTTCTTGCATAAAGGATATAAAACGATCACCACAAAAAGCCATATCAAATACACGATCCCGAGGCTATATCCAAATTCACTTGGCCGGAAAAAAAATGGTGAATCAGACGTAACAATCTTACTATTGGGAAACCCTTGCGCATAAAACGCGATCACAACCAAAAGGTGGATCAGGTAGAAGTGCAGGATATAATAGAACATCGGCACGCGACCGTAGACCCTGAAGAAGCTGGTGATCTTGCTTGTTACCCCTTCAAACAGTGCCAGCATGAGCATTCCTCCGCCAATGGTCACGCAAAGAAAATCCAGTGAAGGCGGGTACTTATTGATGTTTATAAACGAAAGAAACGAAAAAACATCGCCTCTTTTTTGCTCCCCCCACGGGATTGGATCCCCGTACCCATTAATAAATCTTAACAGAATAAACAGACATACCAGTCCCGTGCCCAACAGCAGCAACACTCTTTTTCTTTGCGATGGATTTACCTGCGGAAGAAATAGTTTTCCAAAACAATATCCCAGCATCATTAAGCCCGTCCACGGCAAGAATGCATACACTATCAATACTGCATGGTTGTTGTCAATATTGTGAATTGAAAAATTTGTGAAGTAGATCAGGTCCGGCAAAAAGCCCCCTTTCAATTGCCCGTTGACAGACGGGAAATCCAGGAGATTATGACCAAAGACAATTATTAAACCAATAATAAAAATAACATTGTAAGGCAGGTATACCATCAATCCCAGAATGATCATACTGATGCCAATCGCCCAAATCACCTGTAGTATAATTGCGTTATACAACGGATTAAAGGTCCAGCTGAACGTTATGATAACTACTTCCACTATCACCAGCCAGATACCCCGTTTTATCAAAAATCCACTGAGATCTTTCTTTGATTTTTTTGATCCCAGGAGAAAAGCGGAAGTACCGGCAAGAAAAACAAAAATAGGAGCACAGAAATGAGTGATCCACCTTGTAAAAAAAAGGAGCGGCGTAGTAGTAGCAAGATCAGTTGGTCCCGTTGCCAGCTCTTCACCACCTTCAACAACTACCTTGTGAAAAAAATCCCTTACATGGTCGAGCGCCATAATAACCATTACCATACCACGAAGGATATCGATTGAATCGATTCGGTAGCGTAATTTGGAGGCAGGCAATACAGTCATACTATTTATTTAGAAAATTATGAAAGAGCCAAAACAATACGGGAACCTGTGAAGAGCTATCATGACCCGCGAAAAACAGAACTGTCACCCGGCATCAAACCAAACCTTCTTCCCATTATTCCAGTCCCCATTGTAGTTGATGTACAGCTCCTCGCCTTCCCTTATGTGTCTCACCGTCTTAACACTGATCAGTTCGTTGTCAAAATCCATTTCATATTCGCAGTTGGAGCCGTAGGAATGATTGTAAAGCGGTACATAGCCGAGAGCCATACAGCATTGATTTTTATTTCCTCCCCATTCAAAAATATAATCATGCAACAATGTCTTGTCCAATAATAAACGTTCTTCTGCAGTCATCACGATGACAGGAGATATTTCCACGACTACGCCGGGTTCAATAGAGCCCGAAGTAAATACCCCTCGGCCCATTTTCTCTGCTGGTGCAATAAAAAGATGAGGCAGAATCATAACATGTACGATGTACGATGTCAGATGTACGTCGTACGCAAAACTAAATGTATATGCACATTTGACGTAAAACATTTTAGGAATTTTGTGGAATTTATTTTTATTGCTGGGAAAATTTTCATTCATATTCCAGATGCTTCAATATATTTTTATTACGCCATCTTAAACATCGTACATCGTACATCTAACATCGTACATTTGCCGCATGTCATTGGAGTTAGAACAGCCTGAGTTGAATGAACAATTTGAAGCTATTATCCGGGCGGATGAAATCTTGCAGCTTCGCGATTTTCTGAACCAGCAGAACATCACCGACGTGGTGGACCTGGTGTACGAATTTCCGGAACACGAAAGCCAGATCATTGCAAGCATGTCTGTAAACAGGGCAGTAAGTGTCTTTAAACTGCTTGAGTTTCCTACCCAAAAAAGTATCATTCGAAATCTACCTCCGAATATTGTTGCCTCATTGCTAAATGAGTTGCCGGCGGATGATCGCACCGATTTTTTAGAAGGGTTGCCGAGCAATGCGCTGCGTGAACTGATCAAATTATTGGAACCCGAAGAAAGAAAGATCACACTCTCACTCTTAGGCTACCCTGAAAACAGCATTGGCCGGCTTATGACGCCGGATTATGTGTATGTATATCCTGGCAATACCATTGAACAGGTATTTGCCACGATCAGGAAATTCGGAAAAGACAGCGAGACGATAAATGTGATCTATGTCATCAATGAAAAAGGTGAACTCCTTGACGATATTCGCATCCGTGACTTTATTTTAAATCCTCCCGACGTAAAAGTATCAGACCTGATGGATAACCGGGTCATTTCTCTAAATGCGTATGATGACCAGGAAACTGCCAGCGAAGTTTTTAAGATGAATAACAGGGTTGCCCTGCCTGTCGTGAGCAACAGCAACAAATTACTGGGCATCGTCACCATTGATGATATGCTTTGGGTTGCCGGGGAAGAATTTAGTGAAGACATGCAAAAAATGGGTGGTACCGAAGCATTAAAAGAACCCTACCTGGAAATGCCCCTCCTTCGTCTTTTTAAAAAAAGAATTGTCTGGTTGGTGATCCTGTTCCTGGGTGAAATGCTTACTGCTACAGCTATGACGTTTTTTGAAGATGAAATAGCCAAGGCTGTAGTGTTGGCTTTATTTGTTCCACTTATCATATCCAGCGGCGGCAACAGCGGTTCACAGGCATCTACACTTATTATCCAGGCGATGGCCGTCGGAGAAATTACCATAGCCGATTGGTGGCGCGTAATGCGGCGTGAAATTTTTTCAGGCCTTTTATTGGGTGCTGTTTTGGGAGCAATTGGTTTTTTCAGAATCCTTGTATGGCATTCAATATTCCCCGACTTGTACGGTGACCATTGGGCAGCACTCGGTCTAACCGTAGGAATTACATTGGTGGGTGTTGTATTATGGGGTACATTGACAGGCAGCATGCTGCCAATGGTACTAAAACGCCTGGGCGCTGATCCGGCTGTAAGTTCCGCCCCATTTGTGGCCACCCTGGTTGATGTTACGGGACTTATTATTTATTTCTCAGTTGCATTTATGCTGCTCAGTGGTACTTTGCTTTAAAAACCTGGTGATTTTCCCCGTTCCCTCCCCTTTGATTCATTTTACACAATCGTTTGCAGACCTGGATATATCTCTATCTTTGCCGCTTAAATTTTTATATCCCTATGTGCGGAATCGTTGGTTATACAGGACCCCGCGAGGCTTATCCGGTTATTATAAAAGGTCTTAAACGACTCGAGTACCGGGGCTACGACAGCACTGGAGTGGCCTTACAAAACGGCAGCGGTCTTAAAGTATACAAGAGAAAAGGTCGGGTATCCGATCTCGAGGACGCAATAGTTGGCCAAAAACTTCATGCCCATACCGGCATAGGTCACACCCGCTGGGCCACTCACGGTGAACCCAGTGATCGCAATGCCCATCCCCACGAATCGTTTAGTGGCAATCTTGCCATGATCCATAACGGTATTATCGAGAATTATTCCTTGCTTAAAACTGAGCTACTCTCCAAAGGATATAATTTCAAGAGTGATACGGACACCGAAGTCCTGCTGAATTTTATTGAAGAGATTAAAACAAAAAATGAATGTTCTCTTGAAGAAGCGGTTCGAATTGCTTTAAAAAGAGTAGTTGGAGCCTATGTTATTCTTATCATGGATAATGATGACCCCGAAACGATTATTGCTGCAAGGAAGGGAAGCCCACTGGTCATCGGCATCGGCAAAGGAGAACATTTTCTCGGATCCGACGCATCGCCAATGCTTGAGTATACCAAAGAGGTGGTGTATGTTAACGATTACGAGCTGGCCATTATAAAACCGGGTGAATTGGTCTTAAAGAATTTGGGGAATGAAAAGATCACACCCTATGTTCAAAAGCTTGACCTCGACCTGGCAGCGATCGAAAAAGGCGGTTACGATCATTTCATGCTGAAGGAAATCTTTGAACAACCCCAGACTATTTACGATTGCCTGCGCGGAAGACTGGATGCAGAAGCAGGAACAGTGACGATGAGTGGCATTCAAAAGTATGCTGAACAAATAATGAATGCACGGCGCATTGTAATGATTGCCTGTGGCACGAGCTGGCATGCGGGGCTGATCGCGGAATACATTTTTGAAGAGCTCTGCCGGATCAATGTGGAAGTTGAATATGCTTCGGAATTTCGCTATCGTAATCCCGTGATTCACGAGGGTGACGTGATCATTGCTATTTCGCAGAGCGGGGAAACTGCAGATACGCTGGTCGCAATTGAAACGGCAAAAAATAATGGTGCAATTATATTGGGGGTAGTAAATGTCGTGGGTTCGTCTATCGCGAGAGCTTCTCACGGTGGTGCATATACCCACGCGGGACCGGAGATAGGGGTAGCGAGTACCAAAGCTTTTACCGCCCAGCTTGCAGTGCTTACGATGATCGCACTGAAGATTGCAAACTTAAGAGGCTCCATCGCACGTGAGCGATACCTGCACTTGCTTAACGAATTAAATGAAGTGCCTGAAAAAGTTGCGTGGGTATTAAAGAACAGTGATAAGGTGAGAGCGCTTGCTGAAAAATATAAAGATGCCCGTGATTTTCTATATCTCGGTCGTGGATATAATTTCCCTGTTGCTCTTGAAGGAGCGTTGAAATTAAAAGAGATTTCCTATATCCACGCAGAAGGCTATCCTGCGGCTGAAATGAAACACGGACCTATTGCGCTCGTTGATGAAAGCCTGCCCGTAGTTTTCGTTGCAACAAAAGACGCATACCATCAAAAAGTGGTCAGTAATATCCAGGAAATAAAAGCAAGGAAGGGAAAGGTCATTTCCATCATAACTGAAGGAGATGAATTTTCTGAAAAAATATCAGATGACGTAATTATCATTCCCCAGGCCGATGAGATAGTTGCCCCAATGATCAGTGTTGTTCCGCTGCAACTGCTGGCCTACTATATCGGTGTGGCAAAGGGATATGATGTTGATAAACCGAGAAACCTGGCAAAGAGTGTGACAGTAGAGTAACAATAAAACCTTTAAGAGCATAAATTATTCTATAACCAACCTTAAAAGTAAATTGAAACTTTAGGGTTCTATCTTTTCCGCTGCCGGCGGATTGGGGACTATGAATCATATTACAAAAACACCTGTAAACGATCTCGGCTACAACTTTGTTCATCCAAAATATATTCCCAAAGGAAAAGATGAATATTACCTGCGATTCAAACAAAATTCCGCAACTGGCCTTCACCGGGAATTGACTGCGAAAGAAACCAGGCATCTGATTGCAAATGGCAATATTTCCGATAACTGGAAAAATGTATTTGTATCGGATGACTTCGATCCCGCACTTGTGCAGCATTGCCGGTTTTATGGTCTTGTGCGCATTGGTAAACTGCAACCTTATTACCTTGAATTTCACGATTTACGGCTGCCAGTTGGTTTGTACCATAGCTATATCATCAGCAGCGACATCGGGGATAACGTAGTAATTGATAATGTCAATTATTTAAGTCACTATATAATCGGAAATGAAGTTATCCTCGTCAATGTAAATGAAATTGAAGTGAGTGATCATGCCAAATTCGGAAATGGTATCGTCAAAAATGGAGAAAAAGAAGAGATCCGTATTTGGCTGGAAATCTGCAATGAAAACGCGGGCCGAAAAGTGATGCCATTTGATGGCATGCAAGCCGCCGATGCGTGGCTATGGAGCCGTTATCGCGGGGATGAAAAGCTGCTCCAAAAGTTTAAAGAATTTACGGAGAAAAAATTTGACAACCGCCGGGGTTATTATGGAAGAATTGGAGACAGGACCGTTATTAAAAACACCAGGATCATCAAAGATGCAACCATCGGTACGGATGCTTACATTAAAGGTGCGAATAAGCTTAAGAATATTACCATTAATTCGTCTGCCGAATCACCTACACAGATTGGAGAAGGTTGTGAACTCGTAAATGGAATCATCGGGTATGGGTGCAAAGCATTTTATGGAGCCAAAGCTGTCCGGTTTATACTTGCATCACATTCTCAGCTGAAATATGGGGCAAGACTTATCAATTCCTTTTTAGGCGATAACTCAACCATCTCATGTTGCGAAGTTTTGAACTCCCTTATCTTCCCTGCACATGAACAACACCACAACAACTCGTTCCTCTGCGCTTCTGTTTTAAAAGGCCAGAGTAATATGGCCGCGGGGGCAACCATTGGATCTAACCATAATTCCAGGGGCGCCGACGGCGAGATCATAGCGGGGCGGGGTTTTTGGCCGGGATTATGTGTTAGCCTGAAGCACAATTCAAAATTCGCCTCATATACATTGCTTGCAAAAGGCGACTATCCTGCCGAACTCAATATTGCTATTCCCTTTTCCCTTGTGGGAAACGATGTTACACGAGACAGGCTGGTTATTATGCCGGGCTACTGGTTTCTTTATAACATGTATGCGCTGGCACGAAATAGCGGCAAATATGAAAGCCGCGACAAACGAACCTTTAAAAACCAGTTTTTAGAGTACGATTACCTCGCACCGGACAGTGTGAATGAAATGTTTGATGCCCTCGAACTGATGAAAAGATCTGTTGGAGAAAGTAAAAGCACAGGCAATAAAAAGCTAACGACCCAGCAAGCGATAAAAATGGGTGAACAATTGCTGGAAAAAAAAGAACGCGCGGAGATCGGCGAAATATTCATAACAGGAGTTGAAAATGATTCCCGCAAAGTAGAGTTAATTAAAGTAGCCGAGGCATACCATATTTTCAAAGAGTTGATTGTATATTATGGAATCACTCAGCTTGTCGCGTTGATCGAAAAGGAAAACATCGGATCATTTGAGCAAATGAAAAGGTTACTCGATGCCGGGCAGCGCAGCAAGTGGCTGAATATCGGGGGTCAGTTGATACCGGATTCGGCGCTCACTGAACTGGTGCAAAATATTCATCGTGGTAAAATAAAAAGCTGGGATGAGGTGCATAATTTTTACAAGGTAACCAGCTGTCGATATTACATGCATAAACAACAGCATGCCGTTGCCTCGATGCTGGAAGTGATTAGAATAAAACCCCAAAAATTCACCGACAAAATATTTATCCAATTACTGCAACAATCTGTAGGGACAAGGAATTGGATGGTGAAAGGCATCTACGAATCGAGGGCCAAAGACTACACAAATACGTTTCGCCAAATGGTATATGAAAGCCAGAAGGAAATGGAAAAGGTCGTGGGAAAGTTAAAGGATAACGCATTCATCCGTCAACAAGAGAATGAACTGGCGCAATACAAGAAAACTGTAGCAAACATCATCAAATCTTTTAGCCGCTGAATTGCTATTTCTTTCTGAAAAACAATCTAACGGGCACGCCCGTAAAGTCAAAATGCTCACGGAGCTGATTTTCGAGATAATTCTGATAAGGTGTTTTTATATCGTCAGGAAAGTTGCAAAAAAAAGCAAATGAAGGGACGGTGGTAGGTAATTGGGTGACGAATTTAATCTTGATAGAATGTCCCCTGACCACAGGAGCATGATAGTTTTCAATGGCCTTTAACATCACATCATTGAGCTGTGAGGTTGGAACCTTGCGTTTACGATTTTCATAGACTTCCAGACCCGTTTCAATTGCTTTAAAAATGCGGGTCTTTTCTTTAGCGGAAATAAACAGTATCGGCACATCCTTGAAAGGAGCCAGCCTTTTCTTCAGCGTAGCCTCATATTCTTTTGCCGTGTTTGTTTCTTTTGCTACGAGATCCCATTTATTGACCAGCACTACTATGCCTTTACCTTTACGCGAGGCCAGGCTAAAGATATTGAGATCCTGGGCAGCAATTCCTTTTTCCGCATCAAGCAACAAGAGGCAAACATCGGCTTCATCCAATGCTTTTATCGCGCGAATTACCGAATAAAACTCAAGGTCTTCATGCACTTTAGCCTTACGCCGGATGCCTGCTGTATCAATCAATACAAACTCCTTTTGAAATAGGTTGTAATGAGTATGGATAGTGTCTCTTGTTGTGCCCGCTATTTCGCTCACAATAGTTCGTTCCTGCCCGATCAATGCATTCAATAGTGAAGACTTTCCAACATTTGGCTGGCCAATGATCGCGAATTTGGGAAGGGCGGCTTTATCCTCGTCTGCATCTTCTTCAGGAGGAGCCGGAATCAATTCGCTGATGGCATCCAGCAATTCGCCGCTTCCGCTGCCGCTTGCTGCAGCAATAAAAAATATTCTGTCGAAACCGAGGCTGTAGAACTCTGCGGCTTCCATCATGCGGTTGTTATCATCCACTTTGTTGACTGTTAGAAAGACGGGTTTGGTGCTCCTCCTGAGTATGCGCGCCATGCTGTCATCCAGGTCAGTTGCGCCGGTGTGTGCATCAACCATGAATATGATGGCATCCGCTTCATCCACCGCTATCATGACCTGTTTCGCAATCTCAATTTCATACATATCATCACTGGCCGCCACAAATCCGCCCGTGTCGATCACATTAAAGTTCTTACCGTTCCAGTCTGCTATACCATATTGCCGGTCGCGTGTCACCCCACTCACATCATCTACAATGGCCTTTCTTTGTTCCAACAGGCGATTGAACAAGGTACTTTTGCCAACATTTGGTCTTCCTACTATTGCTACCGTAAATCCCATACTCCTGATTACCGTTTATTGATTACTGATTCCCGCTCGCTCAATACCCGTATTCTTTCAACTGCATCTCATTCTCCCTCCACTTCGGCTTTACCTTGATAAATAACTCCAAAAAAACCTTTTGCTGCAAGAACTCTTCAATATCCTTTCTTGCGGCCGTACCCAGCTTTTTGATCATGCTTCCTTTTTCCCCGATCAGAATCGCTTTTTGCGTTTCCCTGTGAACAATAATATCCGCTACAATTTTTACCAAGGTTGCTTTTTCTTTGAATTCCCTTATCAGTACGGCAGCATGATAAGGTATCTCATCTTCAGCTAGCTCATATATTTTTTCCCGTATCAGTTCACCAACAAAAAATTTGGTGGGCAAATCGCTGATATCATCTTCAGTATAATACGGGTCACCTTCGGGCAACAACTCCAGTATCGGTTTTAAGAATTTTTTTAAGTTAATACCGCTAGCAGCCGATATGGTTATTGTTTTGCGGCAATATTTTTTAGTATTAAAAAAAGCAATGGCTTCCGCTATTTTTTCCTGGCTTGCCCGGTCAATTTTGTTGATCACAACTAACGCCGGCACTTTTAGTTTCAGGCTTTCAAAAATTGCACTGGCTTCTTCCCAATTTTCATTTATATCCACGATCAATAAAGCTACGTCGGCATCCTCCAGTGCATTTTTTACAGCTTGCATCATTTTTTCATGCAACTTGTATTTCGGTTCGATGATCCCCGGAGTATCCGAAAAAACGACCTGGTAATCTTTTTCATTCAGTATGGCCTTTATACGGTGACGGGTTGTTTGCACCTTTGATGACACGATCGCTAGTTTCTCCCCCATCAATGCATTGAGCAATGTGCTTTTACCTGCGTTAGGTCTTCCGAATATGTTGACAAAACCAACTTTCATTAAACGAAAAGGTGAATAAAAAATAAGGAATCAGAAAGCTAATACCTGCGTACTTGCTGATTCCTTATTCCTGAGTTTTAAGCCTTTATCTGTTGCGAAGGGGAGGATCGAACTCCCGTCCGCCATTCGGCGGATATGAGCGATCAGCTTTCAAGACCCGTTATCAATCTCTATA